>ERZ772969.158-NODE-158-length-74040-cov-39.112117_pt1 | contig 74040 bp, 61 predicted proteins | sample MGYA00511676_ERZ772969 | MGnify/ENA primary metagenome ERZ772969 (study PRJEB29015, sample SAMEA2737651) | human gut metagenome | biome: human gut; feature: human-associated habitat; material: faeces | place: China | collected 2012 ... | reverse complement strand
GTGTTAAGCACGCCGCCAGCGTTCATCCTGAGCCAGGATCAAACTCTCATAAAAAGTTCTGCTTCATAAAACTGTAAGAATCACTTCGTAATCCTTACCCAGTCTTCACAGACCGGATGTTTTACTCCAGCTTTCCCAGCCAGTTAAACTAACTAGCTTTAATATCCGTTTTAACAAACGTCTATTTACTGTTTTAAAGGATGTTATATAAATAACAATTCGCTTTAAGATTAAAATTCATTAAAGAATTTTCAAGGTTGTTTTACTGTTCAATTATCAATGTTCATAATCCAACCAATTCTCTAAACTTCTTTATTAAAATCATTCAAAAGAAGATTTAGAAGTTGAATTTTTATTTGTTATTTTGTTGCCGTATCTCGCGGCGACTTGATTATATTACCATCCTTAGATATAAATGTCAACAACTTTTTTATTTTTTTATTTCTTGTTGTCCGTGACCTGAATACATTGCGTCAAACCAATTGAAAAAATCTCTTTGTAACACGGACAACTTTGTGCAATATTTTAAATTTGCTCAGTTATAGTTCTTTAATACACCTATATAATATTACCAACCAGAATCATACTATTTCAGTTTTAATAAGCACGCTCACCTCTTAGAAGTTTATCTAACAAATCTGCCAGCGGCTCCATAGCATTTTTCACTTCACCATATGTATTAGTCTGTGCTCCTGCTTCTATAAGCATAGATTTACCTCTCTCATGCAGACAGTAGCGATATGCATTAACATATATTCTTCTTAGATAATCAGGATAATATGCCTGCCCCAGAAGATATAGCTGCAGACTCATTGCAAGATTATCATCTCTGTATGGATTATAAAGATAGCCAATATCCCCATTAAGATTACTGTAACTTAATCCATTAAACAGCATAACCTTTGCCATATCCTTTCCATCAACGTTAGTTACAAGTCTGGTTCCTTCTGCTACTCCATCCCTATGAAGATCAATAACAACATCAATGGATGGATTTTGTTCCAGAATTGCCGCAATGCCATTTTCCGCATAGGTATATGCCTTGCTTCTGTCAAGTTTGCCATTTACATAATCATATACACTTGTATCGTGAATTACATTATAACCGTATTTTTGCGTCAACAGCGTTGTCAGATAATCTCCCACTCCTACAATTGATGTTGATATATCTCCTTCAACTGAATCTGAAAATGTTTCCTGCGAATGTGTATGAAATATTAATATCTGTGGTGTATCAGCATTATGTGATACTGACATATCCTTTTCAAGAAATTCTGCCGGTCTTAAAATCTGTGATGTCAGGGAGGTAATACTTGTCACCGTATAAAAATTATTATGTATAAAATTATAATCAACAAGATTTTCTTTTGGAAATACACTTCCTGTTATAACATTTCTGCTTATTGCACTTCTGACTTCACCAGATACTTCCTTATTATAAATATTATCAGAATTATTATTTTTAAGGTTATTATCCTCTGCATCTATATTATCCTTATTGCCTGCTATATATTCCGGACTGTTATTTTTGTCATCTGTAGTATATTGACTTTCTGTCGAAATGTCCGAACCATTACTACTATTATTATTTCCGTCACTTCTTTGTACGCTAACGGAATTATCCTCATTTATAAAATAATCATTTTGCATGGATGATGTATTAATATTTACATCAGCTCCATCGTTTGCAAGCAGATACTCATTCATAGGATATATATCATTAAGGATTGCTGCTGTAAGACTAAAATCATAATTATTCTCAATATTTTCCATATAAGCATATGATGGTATCACAGTTTTCACCACTCCTTTTTGTAATAATCCTGCAAATGTTCTATCAATGTCCGATTTATTCAATGAAATTACAACTAAATATATTATACCCAAAACTGCTATGCATAATAAAAACCTGTACCTGTCCTTCAACAACAATCCCCCTATTATTTATAACGAAATATATTAATCACAATGTACATCTGATTTATTTTATAAACTATTTTTGTGCATTATTCTGTATTTGCTCATTTGTAGTTATAAAAATATCTGTAACTTTTATTAAAGACAGTATCAATTATAACATTTATATTAATTACAATTCTTATTCTAATTTAATATATTCACATATCATAATAAATATACTTGTTATGGCAGCCTGTCATATTTGCAAGCAGAAATTAAGCAGCCAATTTATTCAGAGCATGAAATATTTAATTTGTTTATAGCTTCTGCCAGAATATATCCTATTACTCTGATATTTTCATCAATATCCTTAGGTGTAACATACATATCTGACATTTCAGGATTAATCACTTCTTTTATAAGGTGGTATTTTTCAGCAGGAGTGTATTCGCCCAAAACATCTGCCACACTCTCAAGTTCCTTAACCCCTGATAAAAGCTTCATGAGATTTTCCATAGTATCATTTACAATTGTCGGCGCATCAATCACTGTAGGTACTCCAATCGCAAGCACAGGAACTCCTATATTTTCTCTTGTAATTCCCACTCTGTGATTACCAACTCCCGATCCCGGATTAATACCACGGTCTGATAACTGTATTGTTGTATTAAGTCTCTTACTATCCCTTGCTGCAAGTGAGTCAAGTACAATAACGGCATCCGGTTCTGACTCATCTGCTATTCCTTTTATTATCTGTGCTGTCTCTATTCCCGTCTGTGCCATCACTCCCGGACTTATTCCCGCTACCGAAAGCTTATGTTTATCGCGAAAATGTCTGTTTATATCAAGATTCTCCACTACAAATGGACCAAGTGAATCAGCTGTAACCTGTCTGTTTCCAAGTCCTGCTACCAGAATAGAACATTTTGAAATATCCGTCACCATATTATTTAACAGCTTTTTTATATAAAATGTTACAATTTCTGATATTTTTTGTGAATATTGTGTATCACAATTACTTAGCCGCTCTGCTTCAATTGTAATATACGTTCCCATTGCCCGGCCTAATACCCTGACACCATGAGCGTTAGTTATCTCTAACGTAGTTACCTTAATCTTTGTATCCTCATCTATATTTTCATGGACTATAACTCCATTATATCTTCCTTCACCACCATTAACCTCTTCATTAAGCTCCAGGGCAAGGTCTGTTCTTACTTTAAAATGGTCTTTCTTTATATTCATAAACATATCTGTATTATTTTTCATGTTTTCTCCATTTCTTAATAACCTTTATATAATAGAATATATTATTTTCTTAAAAGATTAATTATTTTATACTTTTATATTCAATAACAGTATTAACAGAAATTGGAGTCTTCATACCAGATGTGCCGGTATTCGTCCGAATATACCTGAATATAATATTAATAAAGCTTGATATTTTTTGCCTCATAAATATCAATATATCTCCCGGATTCAAAAAAAAATAATTATTGCTTCTCCTATTAGTAAGAAACAATAATTATTTTTTAACAAAACAGCTTATTCGTGATTGAAGGAAACCACCTGCTGAATAAACTGTTCCTTTGCGCATGGTCTGCCATAAAAATAGCCCTGTAAATAATCAACCTGCATTTCCTTCATTTTCTGGCACCATTCCTTTTTTTCAATACCTTCTGCACATATACTTACATTAATGCTATGTACCATAGGAATAATATTTTTATACAATTCAAAATCTCTTGCGTTGTTCATAGCCTTTGCTGTAAAATCCTTATCCATTTTTACATAGCTTGGATTCATATCACGTATACAATGAAAATTAGAATACCCTGTGCCAAAATCATCTATTACAAAGCAGATATGGTTCTCATCCAATACTTTCCTAAACCTACAGAATACCGGTGTCATATCCATAAATCCACTTTCCGTCATTTCAATACATATGGAATCCGGTTGTAAACCATATTTTTTAATCACATCCAATATATCTCTTTCAACATTGCCATGCATAATCTGAACATATGAAACATTTATATTCATCTTAAAACCAGGAATATATTGCTGGATTTCACAACATGTTTTCGCTGCTTCATCTAATATATATCTTCCTGCCGGGATAATTAACCCGGTTTCTTCCAGTAACGGGATGAAGTCTACTGGTGAAACTGTCTCCGTACCTTCTTCAGAGGTCATTGAGAAACGCATAAGTGCCTCTGCACCAATAACCCGTTCTGAGCTGCAATCCACAATTGGCTGGTAATACACCTCAAAGCCGTTGAATCCATTCACAACAGAATTACGGAGTTCCGCTACTATCCTTCCTGTTCTTAAAAAGCTCTCGTAGTCGTTCTCATCAAATATATAGAATCCATTTTTTCCCATTTTTTTGGCTTTTTTAAGGACAAATGCAAATTTCTTGCGGCACTCCTCGTAGCCTTCACAAGCTGTTGCTGCATCCACAACACCAACAGAAATCGAAAAAACAGCCTCATATTTTTCAGATACTATAAACTTGTAAAGTCTGGCATCAATCATCTTCTTAAGCTCTGCGGCATATTCCTCTGAAGAATGTTCCAAATCAACAATCACATACTGATCTGCTACAAGATGATATATCTTCTGTTTATCAGAAAGACATTCTTTTATGCAGTCAGCTACACCTTTCAGAATATAATTGCCGTAAGCCGCTCCACGTGAACTATTGATTGCTCCAAAATCATCTATTCCTATATGCATAAGAAATCCCTTAGAAATGTGTGTCTTCTGCGAGCGCATATAGGCATTAAATTCAGGACCTCCAAGCAATCCTGTGACATTATCTGCTCTTCTTTGATTGCCAGTCTCTTTCATGCAGCCAACCAGATATTGTGCGTTCCCTTGTGAATCATCAATCACTATACCGCGGCAGTTAATCCATACCGGCATGTCTTCTTTATCAAGCCATCTGTAATGAAGATTATGTACCTTTTCTTTTCCTTCATATATAGCCGTAAGGTGCTCCTGGAGCATCTTACGGTCTTCTTCATAAACCAACTGTAAAACATCATTAGTAAAATCATTCATAACATTATCCGATATCTTAAAACGGTTCACAGCAGATTCAGAAAATTCTATTGTATTATTCTGCAAATCATATACATATAGATAATCATCCATACATTTTGCGATTATTTCTAATAAAGTTTCTTTTGGCAGCTTACCAAATACCTTAAATATATTCTCACTCACAACAAGAACCTTTCTTTCCTAATCGTATCATAAGATACCAGAGTTAAAAGTCCTAACCCCACATGAACCTGCTCATAAGTGGAATCAGGTCTTTTATGCCCCAATATCATTATAATTCTCTTTTAACCTTTAGAATAACTTAAATCTGTTTATACGATCATGCATCTTATCTGCACTCTCTGAGAGATTAACACTAATTGCTGTATTCTCTTCAGATGATGATGCTGTACTCTGTACAACATCTGAAAGCTGTTCAATTCCCTGTCCGACCTGCTCTAATGACTCTGCCTGTGCATTGGCTTTCTCCATTGTATTCTCTGCCATTTCTGCAAACGAATCCATGTCCGAAATAATCTCATTGAAAGCTTCTGCCGTTGTAATTGTAACTGAATTTCCTCGTTGAATTTCAACTAAAGTTTTATCTATTAAATCTCTTGTATTTACCGCTGACTTAGCACTGTCTGCAGCAAGTTTTCCTATCTGATCTGCTACTACCGCAAAGCCCTTACCTGCCTCACCTGCCCTGGCAGCTTCTATCGAAGCATTAAGAGCTAACAAATTAGTCTGTGAAGCAATATCTTCAATATCTGTAATAATATTACCTATTTCCTTAGATATTTCTGTAATATGTTCCATCTCTGTCAACAGAACATTCATTTTTTCCTTTTCTTCATTCGCTTTGTTCGCAGAAGCTCTTACACGTTCAGATGCCTTTTTTGTTTCCTTTGCAGTATCTACAGCAAGGTCAACAACTGTATCTATTGTTGCATTCAATTCCTGAATGACTCCGGCCTGTTCCGTTGCACCATCTGATAAAGACTTTGATGCACTTTCAACTTCCTTTGCGTTATGTGTAACCTGTTCAGCAATACCGCTAATTTCTGACAATGTACTGTTAAATCGTTTTAAAATATATACAAGTGATTCTTTCAATTCTGAAAAATCCCCCAGAAACGGCGTAATATCATCACCATTTCTTGTCAAATCACCCTGAGCTATCAATTTAACCTCCTGAGAAATCTCACGGACATAATCTGAAAGAATATTCATTGCTTCTTTCAGCATTCTTATTGTATCTCCGAACTCATCATCTGATTCGTAAGTAAGCATTTCTATATTAGACAGTTCACCTTTTCTAAGACTGGCAACTGCTGCATCTATCTGCTGTACCGGTTCTGTTATTGAATCTGTAATTATCTTTCCGATAACTGTTGCAACTACTGCAATCATGATTCCTGTTACAATAATGACAATAATAATAATAATAGTACAGATGTTGGCAAGTGTTTTCGCATTATCTAATTCCACCTGGAAATCATCATGTAATATACTTAATTGTTTTACAAATGACATATAGCTTTCATATGCACTTCCGATCATAATCCTCGCTGCTTCAGCCTGTTTATTATCTCTACTCAATTTGTATACTTCATCTGAAGTTGATAAGTATTCTTCCCACGCAGAAGTTGCCTTTTCGTAATCGGCTTTTCCTTGCTGTGCTTTCTTATTTGAATTAATTATCTCACCTAACTTAGCTGTCGCGTCTTTAATCTAACTTTCTATATCATCATTTTCTTTTTCACACTTAGCCATAACTGCGGCATCTGATTCTACAAGATGCTGATACTGCTTGATTCTATACTTAGCAGTCATTGCTTCTAATTCCTGCAGATACTCAAGTGAAGGAGACCACACTTCCGTAATATGACGTATATTCGAACGAATCATTAATGTCGATACAAGTGCCACCAGTACGAAAAACGCTGTCATAACTAATACCGACATCCGATATACCTTCAATTTCGCTGCAACTTTTAAATTACCTATCCATTTTTTAATCTTTGCCATATAGTTTTCCCTTCTTTTGTTTTATTAGTAATAATTAACTTTTTCTGAATCACATTGTAAATAACCGTGAAAATAGCCGTGAAAAATCTATTATTTCACGGAAATCACAATCTTTCATCTGAACAGTTTTGTTAAAAATATCACAGAATTGTTCAAATTGCAACATAAAAAAAAAAAAAAAAAAAATATACTTTTCACAAAGAAAAACATCTTGCATATATAACCTTATATCGCATTTAAAACTCTATCCATAGTAATTTTGCACTATACCGCTCCTTTTATTTTATACATATCTTCTAACGTTCATAAATACAAGCTGTTACACCAGTAGAAAAAATGTATTTAATATTATTTTAGGGTATGTAGAAAAATTTTCTACACACCCTACTTTTACGGTTTTGAAAGAAGACCGGATTCAAACCAGATTGTCATACATTCCTAATATTTATTTTGACACCAATTCTGACCCCATTTATTTTGGTCTGAAACGACCCTAAACGGTGTAAAACGGTAATTTTTTCACTTGCATAAAAAAAGAAATGCCGAAAATATCGCATTTTCAAGCATTTCCCTTAGTGGAGTAGACGGGAGTCGAACCCGTGTCCAAAAGCCCATTCACTGTTCTTCTACTATTATAGTTGATTATTGTGGGCAAGCCCTCATTCCCTCTGGTATCAGGAAACCAACACCCCAATACTTTCAGTAGCTTCATAATACGCCCAATGACTCAAAGCTTTGTCAAAGTCGTTTCTCACATAGTCGAAGCCTGGATCCTAAAGTGTGAGTGCTCTAGGTCAGACTGCTGCCATTAGGCAGCGTATGCTAAATTATCTTCAGCGTTTATATTTAAGTTTGTGATTTGACGCATCACCTGCGAATAGCTTCACCAGCTTCAAAACCCCTGTCGAAACCTTTACTACCCCTGAGTTTATCCACTTCTTTAAAAGTATAGCATTTATCATACTTATATGTCAACAGTCCCTGCTTCCATTTTATGAAGCAGAAACAAACTTTTCACTTCAGCACATTATTATTTCAAGAAAAACATCAAAACTTATTGACATAAACTATTCTATCGGATAAAATATCATAGTATGTTTACATTAGAACGTCCGTGTCCGGCTTTAATGCAAAACAGATAAAATGAATTTTAATAAATAATATTTTGGAGGTGTACGGATTGGCTAACATTAAATCTGCTAAGAAGAGAGTATTAACAACAAAGACTAGAACAGAAAGAAATAAGGCTGTTAAGTCTAGAGTAAAGACTTATATTAAGAAGGTAGAGGCTGCTGTTGCTGCTAACGATAAGGCTGCTGCTCAGGAAGCTTTACCTGTAGCGATTGCAGAAATTTCTAAGGCTACTTCTAAGGGAATCTTCCACAAGAATACAGCCGCAAGAAAAGTTTCACGTTTAACTAAGGCTGTAAACGCTTTAGCATAATTTTTCTTAAAATAAGCAAATAACAAAACCGATGCTGTCACCCACTCGCATCGGTTTTTTATTTGCTTATTTTTTACTATATTTTATTATAATAAGCTCAACTCCCATCTTATCGTCAAGCTTACCATTTTTAACAGCTTCTTCAGTATCTACGCAGTCTTTTAACGCATCCTTTATCTGCTCAATTGAAAAATATTTTGCCTGAGTAACATATTTACCTACTATAAAAGGTGCCACTCCCATCTCAGACGCAATCTGTGCATTGCCCCTGCCATCTGCAAGAGCTTCCTTGACCTGCAATAATCCGTTGAACTGCCTTACTATAAGATATAATATTCTCATCGGTGGTTCCTTTAATGTAAGAAGGTCATAATACAATTCAAGTGCCTGATGCTGCCTTTTTGTTGCAATTGCAGTTATCATGTCAAATATCCTGCTTACAGTCTGTGTTGTGCACACCGCCTCAACATCCTCTGCTATTATCTGTTCCTTTTCCATACAATAGCTTATAAGCTTATCAAGCTCACTTCTTATATTATCCATACCTGCCCCGGTCTTGGAAAGCAGTAAATCAACTGCCTGACGGTCTATCGTCTTTTGTTCTCTTTTTAAAATACCGGCAATCCATTTAATAAGAACTGATGTCGGCTGCTGCTTCATTTCACAGACATAACCATTGGAATTAACTGCTTTATATAATTTATTTCTCTTATCTATTTCATTCTCAATAAATACAATTATCAGATAATCAGGGATATTCTTAACATAATCTGCCAGCTCCTCATTAGAAGCTTTAAAAAATCCACTGTTTTCAACGACTATTAGTCTCTTTTCTGCAAAAAATGGTAAAGTATTTCCCATATCTATTATGTCTTTTACAACACAATCTTTATCCTCATAATATGAATAATTCATTGTATCTTCGCCTATTATGGCTTCCTTAAGCTTATCCTTGTACTGTCTTTTTAAATAATCTTCTTCTCCATATATAAGATATGTACTTGAATATTCTCCACTTTTAATATGTTCATTTATAACTTTCATTTAATGTCTCCGATTATTATTTATATACCGGTCTATTATACCTCTTTTTCCGGATATTCTTTATCATATTCCTCAAGCATATCCTGTCTGCCTCTCTTTTTCAAACCTGTTGTTACAAGCTTTTTAATAAAATGATATATAACCGCAAATATTGGCACACCTATAAGCATTCCGAAGAATCCAAACACTCCACCAAAGAAAAGTATCGCAAATAATACCCAGAAGCTTGAAAGACCTGTTGTGTTACCTAATATCTTAGGACTAATTACATTGGCATCAATCTGCATAAGTATTATATCAAATATTATAAGATATATACACTGTGCCGGATTAACCATTAATGTAAATAATGCCGCAAGAATCAGACCCACATACCAGCCAAAAAATGGTATTATATTAAATACACCTATGATAACAGCTATCAGCATCTCGCTCATAAGATTAGAGCTTGAAGAAAATACCCTGAATACCATCATTCCGATATAACACAGAACTGCTACAATAGCTGAATCCACAATCTTGCCATTTATAAACCCGCTAAAAACCTTATCAACAAACTTCAATTCTTCTTTAATTGAATCTGCAGTTTCCTTTTTAAAGATACTATATAAGACAAGCTTAAACTGTCTTAACAGCTTCCTTCTTGATATAAGCATATATATTGCCACAATCAGTCCCATTATTATATCCATAACAAATGTAAATACATTCATAAGACTTGTTGATAAACCGCCTGCCACATTCTGCAATAATGATAACAAATCATTAGACATCCAGTTCTGTATAAAACCATAGACCTTATCAATGAGCTGTCTTGACTGTCCTAACAGCTTCTGATTAGCTGCAAGCTTATCCTGAAGCCACTGAATCATCTGTGCTACACTGTCAGGCATAATCTGTACAAGCTTAATTATACTGTTAATAATCTGTGGAACGATTACCATTACTATTACATATATAATAACACAGAATATAACCATTCCAAAAAATACGCCCATACCCTGTGCAATACTTTCTTTCCGGCTCTCATTTTTTATTTTTTTAAGAATTTTTAAAAATGCTTTCTCAATCATATTACATACCGGTGCCATTATATATGCTATTGCAGCACCTATTATAAATGGTGATAAGACCCCCATCACCTTATAAAAGGCATTAGTAATCGCATCGAATCTTAATAGTACAAAAAAGAAAGATATTGATAAAAGTATAACAATCAATACACTTATTACATTGTATATGTACTTCTTATTTGATTCATTTTTCATAAATAATTAACTCCATTTCTGTTGTATATCTTATATTATAAAATAATTTATCCTACTTTAAAAGTCATTTTCTGTAAGTTTCAATATTTTATTAATTGATATTGCATATAAATAAAATTGATTTGTACACCATCAACTACATAAAAACGGATTTCAAGTTATATTTATCCTCAGGAAATATAACTTGAAATCCGTTTTACATAATTATATAAATTTTATAATACTTATACAGCCTATGACAAATTTATAAGCATCCATAATATTTATTATCAATATTATCTTGTCTTCATTCCTCTGTTACCCATTCCGCCTGCCGCTCCTGATGATGCATTTGAAGTTACTGCACTGTTTACTGTTACTGACTGGGATACACTTCCTGCATTTACTGTATAAGTATTTCCTGTGCTGATATCAGCTGAATATACTATTGCGCTCGCATATGCTTTTGATGGTGTATATGAAAGAATAGTCTTTCCTGTACTGTCTGTCAGTGTATATTGTGTTCCGGCACTTACGGACGAAAATGATGTTACTATACATGTTCCATTTTCAGCAGATGTAGGTGTTTCAAGCATACCGCTTGAGCCAAATGCCATTACTGTTCCTCCTTTTATCTCGCATGCACTATCAAAGTCAATTGCCGTATCTCCATCAGATGTCGGACCACATATAATAACAGATCCTCCATTAATATAAATAGAACCATTAGCATCCAGTCCGTCACCAGAGGCATTTACAAATAAATTACCACCATTTATTGTCATTGTTGCATTACTGTCTGAATTTCCAAAACCACCCATATTGCCTGACTTATTATTATCCGGCATGCCTTGTAGCTGTCCCATGTTATCACTGCTTCCACCCATCATTCCATTTCCTGACTGATTTTCATCCGGTGCACCCTGTGGCTGTCCCATGTTATTACCGTTTCCACCCATCACTCCATTTCCTGACTGGCTTCCATCCGGCGAGCCCTGTGGCTGTCCCATGTTATCACTTTTTCCACCCATCATTCCATTTCCTGACTGATTTCCATCCGGTGCACCCTGTGGCTGTCCCATGTTATTACCGTTTCCACCCATCGTGCCATTGTCTGACTGGTTTCCATCCATCATCACGCCTGGCTGTCCCAAGTTCATATTACTATCATTATTATCCATATTGCCCAGTCGATTATTATCTGACATGCCCTGCTGCTGTGTATCAGTGCTGTCAGAAGAACCTCCTGATGCATTAATACCATCATCAGATGCTGTTACATTAATATCACCGCCATTAATTATAATCTCTAATGATTCAATACCTTCATAACTGTTCTGAATATCTATCGTTCCACCATTGATAACAAGCTGTGTATCAGCATGAAATGCATCATTGCCTGTATTAATTGTATATTTCCCATTATCAATATACATATTACCATTAGTATGTACAGCATCATCCTGACTGTCTATTATGTAAGTACCACCTGTAACTTTAATTATCGTACCTGCTTTCAGTCCTTTCATGCTATCTTCGTCCTGAGTCTGTGTCGTGGTTGTTGTATTGCCACCCATATTGCCCGGCTGTGAATTACTGCTCTTTGTAGATGCCTGATAACCATTTCCTGTCTTTATATTAAACTCTCCACCATTAATTCTTAATATATGCTCTGACTGTATTCCATCTGTCGATGCAGTAATATTAAATGTTCCATCATCTATAATTATATTTCCCTTGGTATCATCTTTATCATAAGTTGATTTCATTCCATCCTGACCTGACGTAATATTAAAAATTCCGGCCTTAACTGCAAGAAGGTCTTTTCCAACTATGCCATCTTCATTACTTGTTATATTATATGTTCCTGACACAATCTTTAAGTCGTCTGTACTTTTTATACCATTTCTGTATCCGGCATTAATATTTAATGTACCATTTCCATTAAATGTCAGATCAGCCTTTGAGTAAACTGCTGCCGAATAATCTTCATCATCCGCTGCCACTCTTGTGCTGTCTGTAAATGTATTAGTAGTTCCATCTGCCAATGTCACAACAACCTTTTTAGCATCTTCAACAATAAATGGAGCTGTCGTGCTGCTTGTAATATTTACGCCATTTAATATAAGTCTTACTGTTCCTTTACCTGATACATTAACATCTATGCAGCCATCTGTTAAAGTTCCTGATAAAACATATGTTCCAGCTTCTGTAATAGTAACCTTATTATTTTCCACAGCCGCACCGCTTCCATTAATATTAGCAGATGTCTGTGTTAATTCAATCTTTGTACACTCTGATTCGTTCCATGATGTATTAATATCATCCTCATCCAGTTCTATTGAAATATCCGAATCTGATTCACTATATGTAACCGATGATGTATTAACAGCTTCTGATGATGAACCTGACTGCGTTGATGTTACGGTTTCTGTCTTTGTATCCGGCTTTGCACTGTCCCAAGGCATAGAACAGCCTGCAACTGAAAAACATGTAATTGTTCCGGCAATAAGTGCCGCTGTAAGTTTTCTGTAATTAATCATAATAATCTCCCTTCCGCAGGCATTTTTAATGCCGGAGGAATCGCGAGCCAAATGTCAGATTTGGCTCTGCGATAAGGGCTACTTTGTGACGCCTGCGGCACAAATAGCCAGTTCACTTATGAACTTGTGTTAAAATAAGCTATCAAGCTTATTTTTCACACTAATCTCCCTTTCCGAACAAATCTGTTATTAAAAATAACTCCAGCATTATTATTCACATAATATTCTCTATTTACTATGTCTGGTAATAATTTGTATTTCTTTTTTGTTTATACTCATATATTACAGACCATAAATGTTTGAATTGTGTTATTATTGTGTTAAGTATGTGAAACCAAATTTATTTTCCTATATACTGTCTGTGTATATCCTATAATTATTATGACAACTAAATAATGCTATATATCTCTTAATCACCACTACAATAAAATAACGCTATATATCTTATAATCACCACTACAACAAAATAACGCTATATATCTTTTAATTACCACTACAATAAAATAAAGTTTTCTATACATCACATAATTATTATTAAAAAAAGCTCTCCGTATCTACTATAAAAGTAATATACGAAGAGCTTATAATTTATATTCTAAATATATGTATTGTTATAATATAATTAAGACATTTTACTTAATCAACTAGTACATCATTTCATAAATAACTATACCAGTCTCGTAGGATGCGGATTCGAGTGTGCAGGTATAAAAACGTAGGCGTAGCGGGCTACGCCGAGGCTTTTCTACCTGTACAACCGGATTCGCAGGCAAGTGAATGGTGTAGTTATTTTGAAAATGATGTACTAGATATTAACCTTAACAATCTTAGGTCTTAAGCCACCCTCATCGAGCTTCTTTACTATCTCATCCTTATGCTCAGGACCAAATGCTTCAATTGTGATTCTAAGTTCAACTGTGGCCTTACGGTTAATACTTACAAACTGGTTATGTTCAAGCTTGATAACATTACCATTAGCTTCTGCTATTATTGATGCAACCTTAACAAGTTCACCCGGCTTATCAGGAAGAAGAACTGATACTGTAAATATTCTGCTTCTCTGTACAAGACCCTGCTGTACTACAGATGACATAGTAATAACATCCATATTACCACCTGAAAGAATAGAAACAATCTTCTTATTCTTAACATCGAGATACTTAAGAGCTGCGACGGTTAAAAGTCCTGAATTCTCAACTATCATCTTATGGTTCTCAACCATATCAAGGAAAGAAACAATCAAATCCTCATCAGGTACTGTTATAATATCATCAATATTCTTAGAAAGATATGGGAATAACTTACTTCCCGGTGTCTTAACTGCTGTACCATCAGCAATTGTATTTACTGTTGGAAGTGTAACTACTTTCTTAGCCTTTAAAGACTCCTGAAGGCAATTCGCTCCTGCCGGCTCAACTGCTATAACTTTGATATTAGGATTAAGAAGCTTGGCAAGTGTAGATACACCTGTTGCAAGTCCACCACCGCCTACCGGTACAAGAATATAATCAACAGTTGGAAGCTCCTTAATAATCTCCATTGCAATTGATCCCTGTCCTGTTGCAACGTCTAAGTCATCAAATGGATGCACAAATGTTAATCCCTTTTCCTTAGCAAGCTTAAGGGCATATTCGCAGGCCTCATCATATACATTACCATATAATACAACCTCTGCACCATATCCCTTAGTTCTGTTAACCTTAATAAGTGGTGTTGTAGTAGGCATAACAACTGTTGCCTTAACGCCATACTTCTTAGCAGCATAGGCAACTCCCTGTGCATGATTGCCGGCTGATGCTGTTATAAGTCCCTTTTCTCTTTCTTCTTCCGACATAGTGCTTATCTTATAGTATGCACCTCTTACCTTATACGCACCTGTGTACTGCATATTCTCAGGCTTTAAATATACCTTATTACCTGTCTGGCTGCTAAAATATTCACTGTATACAAGATTAGTCTGTAATGTAACCTCTTTTACCTTTTCAGCAGCTTCTTCAAATTTTTCTAAACATAATTTTTCCATTGTAGTCCTCCATTATCAAAGTAAATGAGCCTTATACCCATAAATTTACTGATATGAATGTTATTATAACACCATTTATTAATATTTGCCAATATAATATTTTGAATATTCCACTCTCAGAAATTCTACTCATCAATTATTAATCAGTTGCTACTCACATTTTCCATTATGTAAACATGCTAATCTCCACAGTCATGAAATCACGATAGTATTTTGGGGTTTTATTATTCAGCATCATCATTAATTTCATCATCATGGATATCAACATCAAATAATGCATTGACAAAGTCATTGGAATTAAACTTCTGTAAATCTTCTACCTTTTCACCTACCCCGACATATTTGACAGGAATACCATATTCAGCCTGTATTGCTACAGCTATACCACCTTTGGCCGTTCCATCCATCTTGGTAAGTATAATACCTGTGATATCTGTCACTTCTTTAAATTCTCTTAGCTGTGCAAGTGCGTTCTGACCGGTTGTAGCATCCAGAACGATAAGATTTTCCCTATATGCATCCGGATATTCTCTTTCTATTACCCTGTCAATCTTTCTAAGCTCTTCCATAAGATTCTTCTTATTGTGAAGTCTTCCTGCTGTATCACATAATAATACATCTGCATTTCTTGCTCTTGCTGCTGCAATAGAATCATATATTACCGCTGCCGGATCTGACCCCTCACTTTGTGAAATGATATCTACACCTGTTCTGTTCGCCCACTCTGTAAGCTGTTCTATAGCTGCTGCCCTGAAAGTATCAGCCGCCGCCATAATAACTTTCTTATCCATAGCCTTAAGATGACCTGCAAGCTTTCCTACCGATGTAGTCTTTCCAACGCCATTGACACCAATAAGCATAACTATAGATTTACGGTTTTCAAAATCATATGCATTCTCACCAAGATCCATTTTTTCTTTTATTGTATCAATGAGAAGCTGCTTACACTGCTGTGGCTCTTTAACTTTCTGTTCTTTAACCTTTTCCTTTAATTCTTCGATAATCTCTTCTGTGGCTCTCACACCAATATCACCCATAATAAGTATTTCTTCAAGCTCATCATAGAAATCATCGTCTATTGATGAAAATCCACTGAATACATTTTCAATTCCTGATACTATGTTATCTCTTGTCTTTGTAAGACCTTCTTTTAACTTGCTAAATAATCCCATAACTCACCTCATTATATTTATTTTTGTGCCTTGTCAAGGTCATTTTGTATAAGATCGACAGATACAAGCGCCGATACACCCTTTTCCTGCATAGTTATACCATATAATCTGTCTGCTGCCGTCATCGTTCCACGCCTGTGTGTAATAACAATAAACTGTGTATGCTTTGTCAGTTTGTGAAGATAATTAGCATATCTTCCTACATTAGAATCATCCAGTGCAGCTTCTATTTCATCAAGAAGACAGAATGGTGACGGTTTAAGATTCTGTATTGCAAACAGAAGTGATATTGCTGTAAGTGCCTTTTCACCACCGGATAACTGCATCATATTCTGTAATTTTTTTCCAGGTGGCTGTGATATTATAATTATTCCTGCTTCAAGTATATCCTCGCCTTCAACAAGCTCTATAGTACCCCGTCCACCTCCGAAAAGTTCTTTGAATACCTTATCAAATTCAGTCTTTATCTCTTTAAACTTTTCCTCAAACTGTATTCTCATGCCTTTATCAAGTTCGTCAATAATCTGAACCAGCGAAGCTTCTGCTTCAATCAGGTCATCATGCTGTCCCTTTAAAAATGTATATCTTTCATTGACTTCCTTATATTCTTCAATTGCATTAACATTGACATCGCCAAGACTTCTTATACTATTTTTCAACTGATATATATTCTTTTTCAATTCAGACAGACTATCAAGTGTATCATCCTTAAGTTCAGCCGCATAGCTATATGTAAGCTCATATTCATTCCACATATAACTTACCAAAGAATCATTATTTTCCTGAAGCTTTTCCTTTTGTGATGTAAGCCTGTAACATTCCTTATCCAGTGAACTAATCTCATTATTAAGTTTTTCTCTCTTTCCAAAGAATGTCTTATGGCTTTCATTCACTTCCACACGCTGTTCTTTTAAACCTGCTATCTTTGCAGTACAGCCGTTAATCTGTACAACAGCCTGTTCAATCTGTTTTCTGACTTCTTCTATCTGTTTATTCTTCTCTTCGATATCATGGTCAGTTTCTGACATCTTCTTGTATATCTGTTCCTGCTCTTCACATAAATGCCGTATCTCTTCTTCAATCCTCAATATATTCTGTTCAATAAATGTATTCTGCTGCATAGCAGATGCATGCTTAAGCTTAACATTTTCTGTATTGGTTATGTGGCTGCTTTCCTCCTGCTTTACAGCCTCAAGCTTCACATTAAGTTCATCAATTTCTTTTTGTGAATCTTCACTTCTGCTGTCAAGTGTTGTAAGATTACCACTTACATTATTAAGACTATCAGTTATCTCCTTTATCTGTACTTCAAGCTCCTTAACCGCCTGCGTAGAATCACTATAAGAAGCTATGATATCTTTCTTTTTACTGATTGCCTGATTAAGATTCATCTGTGCCGTATTCTTCTTAATCTGTTCATCCCTAAGCTCTTTATTAGCTGACTCTAAAAGAGTCCTTATATCTGCAACCTGTTTCCTGTCATCACCTATCTGTGTCTTTATGGCACTTATTGATTTATTTGTATCTGCTGCTGATTTTTTAAGTTCCTCTATTTCTCTTCGCCTGCCGAGGAGATTGCTTGAATTTTTAAATGCACCACCTGTCATCGAACCGCCGGGATTTAACTGTTCACCCTCAAGTGTAACTATTCTTATAGAATGTCTGTATTTTTTTGCTATCAAAAGTGCATTATCAATATTATCAACTACAAGTATTCTGCCTAACAGATACTTTGCAAGCTTTTCATATTCAAATGATACTCTTACAAGGCTGCTTGCAACACCTATAACACCATTTTCTTTAATACATGGTTCACTTTCAAGTGTCTGTCTGACCTGTAAAGCTGATAATGGAAGAAATGTAGCACGTCCAAAACGATTTTCCTTAAGATAAGCAATCAGTTTCTTTGCTGTCTGTTCATTATCGGTAACAATATTTTGGATTGTACCTCCAAGTGCTGTCTCAATCGCAGTTTCATATTGCTTCTCAACCTTGATAATATCCGCAATAACACCAAGTATACCCTCATTATTATCCTTTAATTCCATAATTCTTCGTATACTGTTACCATAACCGTCATATCTTTCAGTAATATTAACGAGTGATTCCAGACGAGATTTTTCCCTGTGGTACTGCTGCTGCTGCTTATCGGCATCAGCTGAAAGCCTTGCTATATTTTCTTTTAACCGTGTAACACTGTTATTATATCCGTCTATATTCTTTGTCAGATTCTCTATATTTTCCGTTATCTGTCCAAGTTCATTTTCAAAACGCTTAATAACTATATCCTGTAAATTTTCCTCGCTTTTACCCTGAATAATCTTACTGCTTAATTCTGCTTTTCTTATATTGAACTGTTCAAGCATTGTCTGATATTTCTGATTATCGGCTTTAATAACAGATTTTTCATTTAAAATATCATAAATGGTATTCTGTCTGCTTTCAATATCAGAAGTAAGCTGTGCAATCCTTTGAACAATATCATTATGTATTCTTTCGGCAGTTTCCTGTTCTTTCTGATACTGTGAAAGCTGTTCTGAAAGCTGTACCTTTTGTTCATTCAGACTGTTTATATTGTCATTTTTCTGTTTAAGCTCTGCATTTATCGCATTAATTCTTCCCGAATAATGCGTATTATTAGCTTCAACTGTCTTAATCTGTTCATTGTATACATTAATACTGCCTTCCAGTCTCTGCTTTTCCAGCTCCGTATCAGACAATAATGACGATGTCATGTCTATCTTATTATTAATGTCATTTAATTGTTCTTCTGCTGCTTCATATTCTGCTTTTGAACTTTCATATTCAGCCCTGGCCTTTTCAAAATCTGCATTAGCAATACTAAGCTTATCATCCAAAGCCTTAATATCCGCCTTAAGCTTGTCTGTTTCCAGTAAAAATGCATTCACATCATATATCTTAAGGTCTTCCTTTAACTTAAGATACTGCCTTGCCTTCTCAGACTGCTTCTCCAACGGTCCTACCTGTTTTTCAAGCTCTGATAAGATATCATTGACTCTGACAAGATTATTTCTTTCATTTTCAAGTTTCTTCTGTGCAGTCACTTTACGTCTTTTAAACTTGACAATTCCCGCTGCCTCATCAAATAATTCTCTTCGCTCTTCCGGCTTTCCACTAAGTATCTTATCAATCTGACCCTGTCCGATAATAGAATAACCTTCTTTACCGATACCTGTATCATAAAAAAGCTCTGTTACATCCTTAAGTCTGCATGTATGTCCATTAATCTTATATTCGCTTTCTCCTGAACGGAATACTCTTCTTGATACTGTAACTTCATTATATTCCACCGGCAATGCGTGGTCTGAATTATCCAGCGTAATTGCAACATATGCAAATCCGACAGGTTTACGGTTTTCAGTTCCTGCAAATATAACATCTTCCATCTTAGAACCTCTAAGCTGCTTTGCACTCTGTTCACCAAGTACCCATCTGACCGCATCAGCAACATTACTCTTACCGGAACCATTAGGTCCGACAATTCCTGTAATGCCGTTGTGAAAATCGAATACTATTTTATTAGCAAATGACTTAAAGCCCTGTACCTCAATACTTTTTAAATACATCTGTTACTTTTTTCCCTTCAGGTTAATATCTGTACCATTCTTCTTTAGATAGATAAGAGCATTATATGCCGCCTGCTGCTGCGCCGCCTTTTTTGTATGGCCTTTACCGCCCACTTCAAACATGCATGGTGCAGATGCCTTAACTTCAAATACCTTATCATGTTCAGGTCCTCTTTCAGCAATAAGCTCATATTCCACTTCTTTTCCCTGTGCCTGAACAACCTCCTGCAAGATGGTCTTGCTATCATAAAAGAGCTGCTTATCATCTAAATCAGTCATTACAAACTTAAGGATAAACTCTTTTGCACTAGCAAAACCACCGTCTAAATATATTGAACCGATAAGTGCTTCAAATGCATCCGATATTATAGAAGCTCTTTTACGTCCTCCAGTCTGTTCTTCTCCTTTTCCAAGCATTATATACTCACTCAGTTTAATATCCTTCGCACATAACGCAAGTGTAGGTTCGCATACTATACTTGCTCTCAGGCGTGTCATCTGTCCCTCATCCATATCAGAATGATTACGATATATATAATCACTTGATGTAACCTCCAGCACTGCGTCACCTAAAAATTCTAATCTTTCGTTATTTTTAAAATTACCTGTTTTCTTTTCGTTAGCATATGAGCTATGTGTCAATGCATTAATCAGAAGCTTGACATCTTTATACCTGTATCCAATTATCTCCTGAAAACCATCTAAATCAGTATTATGTCTCATAATTCCTCTCTTCTCCAAACACGTTAAAGCCTGTTAATTCTAACGGTATTGGATATTATTTTATTCTAATTTGCATAAATTAAAAGGCCGCCATAATAAGGCAGCCATATAAAATGAATGATTCTTTTACAAGGTGTAGATGCTGCCATCTTGCAGATGTACAGCCATACAGCCATGATAAAATACCATAATCAATCACTACTTACCAGCTATAGCTTCGCTTATCTGTTCTGCTGCATCTCCAACTGTAACAATCTTAGTTGCTGCATCGTCAGGTATCTGGATATCAAACTGTTCTTCAATCTCCATAATAATCTGGAATATGTCTAGTGAATCAGCATGAAGGTCATCCACAAATGAAGTATCCTTCTGGATTGAATCAGCATCTACATTTAATACACCGGCAATAATACCCTTTAATTTTTCAAATTCCATATAATCCTCTTTTCTGTACATCTGTTATATTATATATAATCCGTGTCCGATGTACCTGACACAGAAACTTTATAATCTATCTTATAGATTATATTTTAATATTATATAATAATAAAAAACAATCCATAATATTTTCAGATTGCTCATTACATATTATCTGCCATCCAGTCTAAGGCGGCATACTGCAGTATAACTTATGCAGACCAGCCGCAATACAGACTCTTTTATTGTTCCTCAAGATTAGCCGAATTAATCGACTCCATTATCTTTTCTGATATATTACTCTCTTTAAACTTCTTACATTGTATAAGTGAGTTCTTTATCTCCTTAGCCTTAGCATTGCCATGTGTCTTAACTACAAGACCATTAAGACCTATAAGCGGAGCTCCGCCATATTCGGTTGCATCAAATGACTTCATTGTATCCTTCAATGCTCCCTTTATAAGAAGTGCTCCTATCTTAGTCTTAAGACTTGACATCATAGCACCTTTTACCTTGCCTATAAGTGTCTTTCCAAGTCCTTCATACAGTTTAAGAATAACATTGCCAACAAATGCATCACATACAATTACATCAGCATTGCCATTCGGAATGTCTCTTGCCTCAATACTGCCGACAAAGTTAATATCCTTACATTCTTTAAGCATAGGATAGGCTTCCTTAACTAACTGGTTGCCTTTCTCTTCCTCTACTCCTACATTGACTATGGCAACCTTAGGATTCTTAATACCTAAAACATTCTCCATATAGATAGAACCCATCTTAGCCCACTGTACAAGAAATGTTGCTCTTGAATCAACATTAGCTCCACTGTCAACTATAAGTGACACTCCCTTGGCAGTAGGAATAAGCGGCGCCATCGGAGGTCTTTCGACGCCCTTTAATCTTCCAACGATAACCTGTCCACCTACAAGTATAGCACCTGAGCTTCCTGCCGATACAAATGCATCTGCCTTCTTTTCCTTTACCATGGTAAGTGCCTTTACAAGTGAAGAATCTTTCTTTCTTCTGACTGCCATTACAGGCGCTTCACCTGTTTCTATGACATCTCTTGCATCCACTACTTCTATCTGTTCCTTATTATATGTATATTTTGATAATTCTTCTTTAATAAGCTCCTGTCTGCCCACAAGATATACAAATATCCCATTATCAATATTGACAGCATCTACCGCTCCTTTTACAATCTGTCCGGGTGCATTATCTCCACCCATTGCATCTAATGCAACACTAACTTTATATGCCATATATTCCTCTCGTTTCTAACATATCATCTGATTTTAATGCAAACTGCTAACTTAAATATAATACTATATATTAATAACAAAATCAAGATATTCACCATCATGGTTCAGAGCCTGTTCACCGTTATTGTCCAAAGCAGGAAAGTTTATATATTTATCATTTAGAACAATTAAATACCTGCCACCTCTATACTCCGTTTTCAACATATCTCAATTTCTAACATACATATATCATCAAGATTTATTTTTTTATTGACAATCTGTATCCATCGAAGCTCTTTGTTTAATTTTGCAACCACTCCCGATAATTCTATATACTCACCTTTATCCTTAAGCCTTACATCTTGTTTGAAATATATAAGTTTAATAATCGGATGTTTACCATGTTTTAGCTGATTATCTATATCCATAAGGCTGTAATCCATCTGTTGTGCCGACTCCTCTGACAGTTCCACCTTAGAAGCAACAACCTTCTGCTTGGCGGCGATTGCCTCTGAATGTCCCTTTAATGCTGCAAATGGAGCAAATATCTTAGCTCTTTCTTCAATTGTCATCGTTCTTATCTTTTCAATATCTTTAAATGGATATTTGACTTCAATTATATCATCATACTTATGTGTTATCATATCTATGCTTTATGACCGCCTATCTGATTGTTCCTTTCTTTGGCAGTCGCTCCTTTTTCAAGATTCATTCCCTTTAAAATGGCATTTTTGCCAAATTTATTTTTAATATCAATCATGGTTTCCTGTAATTTCCGTTCTCTTTCACTCTCTTTTGTATCCGTAAACAGACTAAGCTGTTCAAATCCCTCCTCGGTAATATTATTTGCACACAATGTAAAACGTTTAACCTTAAGCTGTCTGGACATAATCCTGTCAAATAGTCCGCTAAATGCCTCCACAAGCTTAACTGAACTGTTCGTGGCCTCGCTAAGAGCAACCGTTCCATGAGCTGATTTAGGCACCCTTCTTCCATAACCGTCATAAGCCATCTCACCATGATATCCACTGTGTTCCGCATCAATCCTGTCGTAGCCAAGTGTAAGTGTCACACTCTGCGTTACTTTTCTTTCACTTACGAGTTCTAATGCAATCTCATCTGCCATCTCTTTGACAACAATTCTTGCCCTGTCATACTCATAAGCACAGCCAAGCACCTGACCTGACGATATACTATTAGTTGACGGCTTATATTTTTTAATATCTGCTATGGTGCATGGTTCATATCCCCATGCATGGTCAATGAGCAGCTGTGCATCTACACCAAACATATCCGATAAAATTCCGGCATTGTGTAATGACGTTCTAGCAATATCTCCCATAGTATATATTCCACTTTGTTCGAGCCTGTTTGCAATGCCCTTTCCCACACGCCAGAAATCCGTTATAGGTGTATGATTCCACAGATATTTTCTATATGTCATCTCATCAAGACTTGCAATTCTTACCCCGTCAGCATCTGCCTGAACATGCTTTGCCATAATATCCATCGCTATTTTGGCAAGATACAGATTAGTTCCAATTCCTGCCGTAGCTGTTATTCTGGTCTTTTCATATATATTATGGATTATATTGACAGTAATCTCATATGAAGTCATCTCATAAAGCGTAAGATAATCAGTTATATCTATAAACACCTCATCTATGCTGTATACATGTATATCCTCAGAACTGACATACTTAAGATATTCTTCGTATATTGCCGCCGATACCTCTATATATTTATGCATGCGTGGAGATGCCACTATATAATCAATCTGTCTGCCGGTAAGTTTCTTAATCTCATTTACTTTCTGAACCACTTCAAATAATCTTGCCCTTCCTGATATTCCATATGCCTTAAGCGATGGAGATACAGCAAGACATATAGTCTTTTCAGTTCTTGACGCATCCGCAACCACAAGATTAGTTGTCAATGGATCAAGACCCCTTTCAACACATTCCACAGAAGCATAAAATGATTTCAAATCAATTGCAATATATATTCTGTTATTTTTCATTTTTTCATTTATTATATTCTGCATATATTCTCCCTACACTTTATATATTAAGGTATATATATTTTATATCAAATGTCATGTCTGTTATTTAATATTAATTATATCAGTTTTACCGGAATAATAAAACAGCCAGAATAAATACAGTTATTACTGCTTTATCCTGACTGTCATATGTATATCACTTTACAATTATATATGCTGTTCCGATTGATATAAGGAAGCTTTAAACATTTTCTTTACCATGTGTAATCCTATTAATTATTCCTGTCTAAACAATTATCTTATATCAAGAATATCTGAGAATCCTGTTATATCAAATATCTCCTTAACACTTTCATTTACATTAGAAATATATAATGTTCCTGATGATTTAGTCATTCTCTTATGTAATGACAGTATTATCCTAAGACCTGCTGATGATACATATTCTGTATCTTTCAGGTCGAGATTTAATTCTGTAATCCCTGCCGGGATATCCTTAAGCTTACTTTCTAATTCAGGTGATGTTAATGTATCAAGTCTTCCATCCATTACAGCTGTCATCTTTTTGTTCTCAATATCTGTTGTTACTGTCATTTTTAATTACCATGCCTTCCTTAATATTAAGCTCATAGTTCTAATCAATAGTCTTTTTAATAACAAGTATATTCTGCCCATCCTGTCTTGTATATGTCATATCATCCATGAGTTTCTTAAATATACATATTCCAAGACCACCTATTGGTCTGTCATCTGCATTAAGAGTTATATCAGGTTCTTCTTTTTCCAGTGGATTATACTGCTTCCCATTGTCCTTTAGGACAAGAACTGCTTTTCCCTGTTCTATTCCATATCCGGCTTCAACCATATCCGCTTCGCCATAATATACGATATTAGAGAAAATCTCATCCAGTGCAATATTGAACTTAGTAATAATCTTCATACTTACTCCAAGCTGTCTAAATCCATCTTCAATATATTGTGTAACCATCTCAATATTATCAGGTTTCGGTTCAACTTTAATCCTGTTAAGCTTATCACTTTTCATATGCACCTCCCCTTTTGATTATTGCATATATTCCATAAGGCAACCATCCCCTTATAATCCTTTATGTTTATTTTTGAAAATTACAGCTTATTTAGCTTAACATAATATAAACTTACATCTCCATCATAATCCCTAAGATTCAGATTGCCTTTTTTCAAAAGAGCATCTCTTCTGTATTCCGGACCATTCAGACTTCCTATGCATATTTTAAACAGATATCCTCCATGTGAATTATATTCTCTGCTTAACATATATCCACTGTAATAATAGTCATCAACCATATTTCCATGATTATCAACTTCAACAGTCACTGAATCTTTACCTATATATGAACCATCAAGATCATACCATTTCACATTCCTGACCTCTGTATTTTTTCTTCTTGTACATCTTCCATTTACAACGTCATATGTATAACCATCATATTCACATGTTCCCGTATAATTTTTATTAACACAGCCATTTAATACATACCAGTAAATATCATTATCATATACTACTCCTGTGAAACTAAAATCCACTTTTCCATCATATATTTTCCACTCTCCATAATCATTTTCCGCAAGTCCCGTATATGAAAAATCTATGCGGCCGCCATTAAAATACCACCATGTATCAGTAGCTTCATCATATATAAGTCCATTGGCGTCAAAATCTACACTTCCTCCTGAAATTTTCCACCAGCCCTGCTCATTATGTGCCAAACCATTATAATCAAAATCTACCTTTCCATTTATAACATACCACCAGCCGTATTCATTCTGCACAAGGTCATTACAGCTAAAATCTACACATCCATTTGTTACTTTCCACCAGCCATATTCGTTCTGCGCAAGACCGTTATAACTAAAATCTACTCTTCCGTTTGTCACTTTCCACCAGCCATATTCATTCTGTGCAAGGTCGTTATAATTAAAATCTACACATCCGCCTGATACTTTCCACCAGCCATATTCGTTCTGTGCAAGGTCATTATAGTTAAAATCTACACATCCGCCTGTCACTTTCCACCAGCCATATTCATTCTCAACAATACCATCATATTCTGTGTCAAGCTGACCTGCACTATTATAACAGCGCCATACGCCGTCATCATCATAATTCAAATGATAATCAGAGCTGTCATAATACTCCTGTGCATACGCAGTGACAAATGTACTACTTTCACCTGACATACCGGCTCCTGCCATAACACCCAGTGCCATAATTGCTGCCACTGCAAACATCTTAACTGCTTTAAATAATCCTTTCTTTATCATAGTCTTTTCCTCCTGAAATATAATAAATGCCAATGTATAGTGCCACATTTAATATAATTATATCATATATTTTAAAATCTTAAACTGAACAAAAAAGGGTTAAGCACAACGCCTAACCCTAATATCAGCTATATAACAATTAGTCAACAGCTACGATTTCTTTTTTATTGTATGATCCACAAGCCTTGCAGACTCTGTGAGGCATCATTAAAGCACCACACTTGCTGCACTTTACGAGATTAGGAGCGCTCATCTTCCAATTAGCTCTTCTCTTGTCTCTTCTTGCCTTTGAAGATTTATTCTTTGGACAAATTGACATGGTTACACCTCCTTAAAATTGTTTAAAATATCTTTGAAAACAGACATTCTTGGATCCAGGGACTCTCTGTCACAACCACATTCTGCAATGTTCAGGTTAGCACCGCACTTTAAGCAAAGACCTTTACAGTCTTCACGGCACAATGTCTTGCCTGGCATATTCAGCAGAACTTCGCCGAAAATTAGTTTGTCCACGTCTAGGTTGTATCCATCAATATAGTCTTGTTCTTCCTGTTCTTCTACCCCTTCTGATTCCTGATTAAGATCAACATTCTTGTCAATGCAATATTCTATATCAGTATTAACAGGTTCTAAGCATCTATCGCAAGGAATAATCAATGTCATCCTTCCCTCACCCGTTATAGTAAGCTTATTCTTACCAGCTTTCTTAATAGAAAGTTCAACAGGCTGTTTAACAGCAATATCATATGAAGAGATTCCAGTATCAATAACATTCATCTCTATATCCGCTGTTACAGATAAATCTTCCTTTGTGCCGGATAAAAGATCTCTTAAATCAATTAGCATAATTGTCTCCAATTCACACTATTTAAGTGTGAAAATACTAATGTAATTTCCACACTTAAACTATTATACGCACCTTTATAATATTTGTCAATAATAATTTGTCGTTATTTGAAGATAATTTATAATAATCCTATTATACAGAAATAATTGTATAAATTCCCTGTAAAAACTGCTTATCAGTGACTGTCTGCAATTACTTTGTAAGTGCTAATGTTTCTCTTGCAATTGCAAGTTCTTCGTTAGTTGGAATTACGCAAAGCTTAACCTTTGAATCAGGTGTAGAAATAATTCCTTCAACACCACAAGCCTTCTCAGATGCTTCTTCATCAAGTTTAACACCAAGGAATCCAAGATACTTGCATACCATTGGTCTTAACCATGCTGCATTTTCACCAACACCTGCTGTAAATGTGATAGCATCTACACCGTTCATTGCTGCTGTATAAGAACCGATATACTTAGCTACTCTGTAAGCATAAGCTTCAAGTGTAACCTTAGCTACTTCATTACCTTCGTTAGCTGCTGCATTAAGATCTCTGAAATCAGATGAGATACCGCCTGACATTCCAAGAACACCAGACTTCTTATTAAGGATATTAAGCATCTCACTTACTGTAAGATTCTCATGGTTGCAGAGGTATTCAATGATAGCCGGATCAAGATCACCTGAACGTGTTCCCATGATAAGACCTTCAAGTGGTGTAAGACCCATAGAAGTATCTACACATTTACCACCGATAGAAGCTGAGATAGAAGCACCGTTACCAAGGTGGCATACGATAACCTTAGCTGTCTTAGGATCAAGGTTAGCAAACTTAATTGTTTCCTTTGATACAAAACTGTGGCTTGTTCCATGGAAACCGTATCTTCTTACGCCATACTTTTCATAGTATTCACGTGGAATAGCATAAAGATAAGCCTTAGGCTCCATTGTTCCACCAAATGCTGTATCCCATACTGCTACATTTGGCTTGCCTGGCATTGCAGCTTCAACAGCTTCAATACCGATTAAGTTAGCAGGATTATGAAGAGGTCCTAAGTCAAAGCACTCTCTTACAACTTTCTTAACATCTTCTGTTACAAGACAAGATTCTATATACTTCTCGCCTGCATGAAGTACTCTGTGTCCAACTGCTGCGATTTCGTCTGTTGACTTAATTACACCATGTTCTGCATCCATAAGAGCATCTAACACAAGCTTAACAGCGATGTTGTGATCCTTCATAGGTGTCTCTACAACATACTTGTCCTTTCCTGTTGGCTTATGTGTAAGAATAGAACCCTCAATACCGATTCTTTCTACAAGACCCTTTGCAATAACACTTTCATCATCCATGTTAATTAACTGGTACTTAAGTGATGAACTACCACAATTTAATACAAGAATATTCATTATATTTACTCCATTCCTTCGTGTATTAACACGCATTTTTATTTGTAATAAACTGATTACAACGTGATACTGTATATATAAGCACCACGTTGTAATCTTTTAGCAACTACCCATACATAGTAATGATATTAATCTTCAGGCTGCATAATATATTTTATAATTATGCAATCTCAAAATATAAAAGTTAATAGATATTCTATATCAGCTATATGTATTATCCACATTTTCCTATCTATGAATAGTAATATTTTACACAATCAAATTATGCGTATAATCTAATAAGCCAATATTAAATTATTACACATTTTATAGTATCGTATAAGACTACTTTGCTGCATTCTGAGCCTGTACAGCAGTCATTGCTACTACACCAACGATATCCTCTGCGAAACAACCTCTTGATAAGTCATTAACTGGCATTGAAAGTCCCTGAAGAACAGGACCATAAGCACCAGCCTTAGCAAGTCTCTGAACGAGCTTATAACCGATATTACCGGCTTCAAGTGAAGGGAATACTAATGTATTAGCCTTACCTGCAACCTTGCTGTCAGGAGCCTTTAACTTAGCTACTTCTGGAACAAGTGCTGCATCTAACTGAAGTTCACCATCAACTGTAAGTTCAGGATACTTCTCATGTGCAATCTTAACTGCATCTGCTACCATTGTTACTCTGTCATGCTTAGCACTTCCATATGAAGAGAATGAAAGCATAGCAACCTTAGCATCTGCTCCTGTAAATGCTTCAAAGCTTTCTGCTGATAACATAGCTATCTCAGCAAGCTTATCTGAATCCACATCCGGATTAACAGCACAGTCAGCGAATACAAATAATCCATTTTCACCTAATTCGCAATCTGGAACTTCCATAAGGAAGAAACCTGATACACTTCCGATGCCAGGCTTAGTCTTTAATAACTGAAGTGCTGGACGGATTGTGTTACCTGTAGAATGGCATGCACCTGAAACAGCACCATCAGCATCTCCACACTTACACATAAGGCATGCATAGTACATATAATCCTTTTCCATCTGCTCCTTAGCCTGTTCAGGTGTAACACCCTTCTTAGCTCTTAATTCAACAAACTTATCAATATATTTCTGCTTGTTAGGATCATTAAATGGATCTACTATTGTTGCTCCAGAGATATCAAATCCCTTGCTGTTTTCTGCGATCTCTTCAGGAGTACCAATAATAATAAGGTTAGCAATACCTTCCTTTAAAATCTTTTCTGCAGCTTCAAATGTTCTCTTGTCCATAGACTCTGGTAATACGATAGTCTTCTTATCTGCTTTAGCTCTTTCTTTGATTGTGTCAATAAATCCCATGATTCTTGACTCCTCCTTGTATTTTGAATATATTTTCCGGTTACTACCGAAATCCTATAATGAGTATATACCAATTTTTTCATCAAAACAAGGTTTTTAATGTTTAAAAAAACATGCACTTCATTTTTTTTATAAAATATTGTATCATTATACATATTTATGGCAAATATACATATGATGTGTTGGTCAGAAAGTATCCTGAAGCTTATTAGTACTATTCAGGCTGCCTGACTTAATCTGTCTGAGTGTATTTAGAACACAGATAAGAAGAAGTTATTTTTGTATATTTTTCTATATCTGCCAACTTATACTTTAGAAAAATAACAATTCTCAAGGAGGATAAGTTCATAAATGAACTTGCTGATTTGTGCCGCAGGCGTCATAAATCAGTCTTTATCGCCAAGCCAGAGCTGACATTGGGCTTGTGATTCCTCTGGAATTAGAAAATGCCTGCGGAATGGAGATTATAATGAAATCAGTAGGTCTTATCACAGAATATAATCCACTTCATACAGGACATATATATCACATGCAGAAAGCTAAGGAAATAACAGGAGCAGACTGCTGCATTGCTGTTATGAGCGGTAATTTTGTACAAAGAGGCGAACCGGCAATTGTTAATAAATATCTACGCTGTGCTGCTGCCATTGATGCCGGAGTGAATCTGTGCATTGAGCTTCCCTCTTTCTATGCTGTTTCAAGTGCCGAGGGCTTTGCTGATGGAGCAGTCAGACTTCTTAATTCATTAATGTGCGATTATGTTGTATTTGGAAGTGAATGTGGCAATATAGATATATTATACAAGGCAGCTGATATTTTAGTAAATGAACCTGCTGCCTACAGAGATGAATTAAAAAGGCTTCTGTCAAAGGGCAATTCATTTCCGGCAGCCAGACAGTCAGCGCTTGTTAAATATATGACAGAATATGAGACATTACAAAAAAGCAATAATGCACCTGTTGAAAATATAACCAATACATTATCCTCACCCAACAACACACTCGGTATTGAATATATCAAATCAATAATAAAACATTCCTTCAATATCAAACCTTTCACCATAAAAAGAGAAGGTACGGGTTATAATGAAAATGTAATAAACGGTCTTCCCAGTGCGTCTGCTATAAGGACACAATATTGCAGCTATATCAATTCAGAAAGTACATGCACTAATAATAACAGCAAAAAGTTCACCCTGCCCTCTGATTTATCCTCTCTGCTTCCTGGAAGCATGGCAGAGCGTATAAACGAACAGCCCCCTATATTGCTTGATGACATGACTGCTTTATTTAATTACAAAATGTCCGGATTATTCAATAAATGTCTTTACGATAAAAACAGCATCGCCAAAGAATTAAGCTCCTATATGGACATAAGCATAGAACTTGGCAACCGCATGGCTGATTGCTTTAAAGGGAACGAACCGCTGTCGTCTTATTGTATGAATGTTAAAAGCAGACAATATACCTATTCAAGAATCTGCCGCTGCGTACTTCATATTATTCTTAACATTACTAAAATAAATGCTGCTCATTATAGTGGTGAAAATGTTCCGTATATAAGAATACTCGGCTTTGATACAACAGGACAGAAATATCTTTCCGAAATCAAAAAGAAATGCAGTCCGCAGATTATAACTAAAACCGCCGATTATAAAGATATGCTCGTTGATGATATTTATTGCACTTCTATTTATAACCAGCTTGTATACAATAAATATAATATGATTATAAAAGATGAATTCCGCCAGCCTGTATATAGGAAAAACTGATACAAAATTCATGTAACATCCAATTACATAAATCATTGTATCAGCTTTTAATATTTTATATCCAGTTTATATCAATCCGGCATGCCAATCCCAGAATACAGCTTACTAATTCTTAAAGCTATGTATAGGTGCAGGGATTCTTCCCTTTCTGTTGACAAATGCTGAACAGTCAAAGTTATTGACAGGCATTATAGGTGCATATCCTAAGAGTCCGCCAAATTCAACTGTCTCTCCAACGCCCTTGCCGACAACAGGAATTACTCTTACCGCTGTTGTCTTCTGGTTGACCATACCGATAGCAGCTTCATCAGCTATAATTCCTGATATTGTAGAAGCCTTCGTATCTCCCGGTATAGCTATCATATCAAGACCTACAGAGCATACACATGTCATTGCTTCGAGCTTTTCTATAACTAAAGCACCATCAAGAACGGCATCTATCATTCCCTGATCTTCGCTGACCGGAATAAATGCACCACTAAGTCCACCAACATAAGAAGATGCCATTACTCCACCTTTCTTAACCTGATCATTTAATAAAGCAAGTGCTGCTGTAGTTCCCGGTGCACCAGCTCTTGCAAGTCCGATTTCTTCAAGAATATCAGCTACACTGTCACCTATTGCTGGAGTCGGAGCAAGTGATAAATCAATTATTCCAAATGGAACACCAAGTCTTTTTGAAGCTTCCTGCGCCACAAGCTGTCCAACTCTTGTAATCTTAAATGCAGTCTTTTTAATAGTTTCACAAAGCACTTCAAAGCTTTCGCCTCTTACCTTCTCAAGTGCATATTTTACAACACCAGGACCACTGACACCTACATTTATTATGGCATCATCTTCTGACACTCCATGGAAAGCACCCGCCATAAACGGATTATCATCAGGTGCATTACATAATACAACAAGCTTAGCACATCCAAGTGAATCGTCTTCCTTAGTATACTCTGCTGTTTCCTTGATAATCTCACCCATAAGTCTTACAGCATCCATATTAATACCGGTCTTAGTAGAACCTACATTAACAGAGCTGCATATCAATTCTGTACATGCAAGAGCTTTAGGAATTGAACGGATAAGAAGCTCATCACTCTTAGTCATGCCCTTTGATACTATTGCAGAATATCCGCCGATAAAATTAACTCCGACCTCATGTGCAGCCTTATCAATTGTCTTAGCAATAGTTACATAATCATCAGGTGTCTTACAGGCAGCTGCACCAACGAGTGAAATAGGTGTTATTGATATACGCTTATTAACAATTGGCACACCAAATTCCTTTGCTATATCTTCACCTGTTGATACAAGATCCTTTGCAAGTGTTGTTATCTTTTTATATATTTTTTCATTAACTTCATCAAGATTATCACTGGCACAGTCAAGAAGGTTAATACCCATTGTTATTGTTCTGACATCGAGATTTTCCTGCTCAACCATCTTATTTGTTTCATTAACTTCAAAAATGTTTATCATAATAGTTTAACCTTTCTTAAATTCTATGCATCATATCAAATATCTCTTCACGCTGGCACTTAATAGATACACCAATCTCTTCACCTATCTTATCAAGTGATGATATAACTTCGTCAAAATTCTGTACAGAATCTGTTGTGTCAACAATCATCATCATATTAAAATAACCAGATACAATTGTCTGTGAAATATCAAGGATATTAATCTTTGTATCTGCAAGATATGAACACACCTTTGCAATAATTCCTACAGTATCCTTACCAACTACGGTTATAACGCATTTTCTCATTTCAATCCTCCATATCTGCATATCATCTGCAAAAAGCTTATTAGATTTACCCTGCTGTAAAATTGTAAATATTTTAGTACTTTACCATGATAGCATAGGTAAATATCTAATATTATACTTTCTATATCAATATTATGCAACTATTATTTTATTTTCAAGTTATTTTTATTTTATTTTGATAATACTGCATTTCTTTAATAGCATAAAAATATAAGTCGTGTGGACAATCGGATTTATATACTGATTATACACACGACCTTTTCGATAAATTAATTCTTTATTTTTGTCTTTATTATATCACTATGACATTACAAAATTATTATTGTCATCCTTTGATAAAACAAAAACTAAACATATAAATATGCATACTTCTAACCGGTAAATTACCGGTCGTCACCCCAAGCGCAGAGATTTTTGAAATATAGATTGATAACCCACAACTTACCGGTCATCATCCCCTGCGTAGTGATTTTTGAAATGTAGATTGGCAGTGTCGGTTTTTGTTGTATATTTTGAAACATATGGTAAATACTTAGAAGTTCTTGGATGAGCTGACATTACATAAGGGGCGATTGTGCAGGACGCACAATCGAGTGCCAAGCGGCAGGACGCCGCATTTGGCACGACCCGACCGTTATAGATACATAAAATGCTCATCCGTAGAACTTCTTAGTATTTATCCATCGTTTCAAAATATACAACAAAAACCGACACTGCCCCATCTACACCCCGTTTTCAACAAATCTCAAATTATAACTGTATAATCCTCGTTGGTTCACTGCGCTTTGCGACCTCTATATTAAAGTCATTGGATTTATAATTATTATCACTTGAGTCAATCTCTAATCTGACTGTTTCATATGCTAGCTTATCATAATTATTCTCAAGACTTAAATGACCTAACATTATATTCTTAACATCATCATTAAGAAGACAGTTAATAAGCTGTCCGGAAGATTCGTTGGACAGATGTCCTTTCTTTCCAAGTATTCTCTGCTTAAGATAATAAGGATAACTTCCTACCTGTAACAGATTAACGTCATGATTAGCTTCAACTAACATCGACTGACATCCTTTAAGATTATCAACTATATAATCATTAAAATATCCCAAATCCGTTATAACTCCGGCTTTACTGTTTCCACAGGTAACAGTATATGCAACCGGATCATTGGCATCGTGCGATACCGAAAACGAATGTATATTAAGGTCATTAATCTGTATATCACAGTCTGGTAATATCGGTGTAAAAAGTTCTGGCTCCATACTTCCAAGTGATGTGGTTTCAAATATTCCATCAATAGTTCCCTGTGTTGAATACACCTTAGTATGGTCTTTTCTTGAGATTACTCCGATTCCTTTTGTATGGTCTATATGCTCATGTGTAACAAATATTGCTGATATATCTGACATGCTCAAATCTGCCATTTTAAGTCCCTCTGTGATTTTTTTACGGCTGACACCTGCATCTATAAGAATATGTGTATTATCTGAACCTATGTAAATACAATTACCGCTGCTTCCACTTGCAATGGACATCATTCTCATTATTTTAAGCCCTCCCAGTATATATCAACAACATCACCATCATGTACAGGCGACATGTAATCACAGGTTGAACCATTAAGCTTAATTACTATATCTCCCTTTGGTTTAGATAAATCAAAGCTGTAAAAATCAAATAAATCAACTAATACATAATCACTTTTACCTGTCATTCTGACCGGCTGATGGTTTACAAGTATAACAACATCCCTGCTGCCCTTCTTTAAAGAAGCTGTATCTGCTGCCTGACCGCTTTCAGACTCCTGTGTTGAAGACGATATATCTTCACCTGGCATATGTATAGAAGCACTGTCTGAACTGTCATTTAAATTGTCTGATTGTTTGATATTATTTTCTATTCCATTTACAGAAGTATGTACGCTATTATCTGCTGATACAACCTCTGACTTATTATCATTTGCTGTATCTGTAATATCAACCTCTTCAAGCTCAAGTGACATTATATCATCATCCTGATATTCATCGTTATCATAACTTCCAGCCTCTGCCGCTATCTGTGCGGCATCCTTATAACCTTCTTCACTTACAGCATTAGTTCTTACGCTGAAATTCTCATATACTTTTGTATCCATTCCGGCAAGCTCATTGTTGACATACACATTATAATCCGTTATGTCATAATCAAGAAATTCAAATAACTGCTTAACAGTATAATAATTCTCCATTCTTATATCGTCGCCGCTTTCTATATCATAGAACTCTGAACGAAGCTCACCATTTACATAAGCAAACTTAGGACATAGAATATTCTTTCCATTGACCATAAATTCTATTGTAGACTTATACTCATCAAGCTGTCCTACTGACATCTTAGCCGGCTCACCAATTGTCGATTCCTTTACCTCAATTATATCATTCTGTTCAATCTCTGAATTAAGATTGGCAGGTTTACCATTGAGAGTTACAATTGCACCCTCACCCGGTGTTCCTCTTACAAGATGAGTCTTTCCATTAACCGTAAATTCAAGTTCTTTTCCTCTCCTTGGGAAGAGCCTTTCATTAGGAAAACCTATCTGCATTACAGCATCAACTACGGTAAGGTGACTGTTATCATATAACTTTATACGCTCATTATTAACATTTACAAATATAAAATTATTCTTCTGTGTATAATAATTAGTACATATACCAATCGGTGTTACATATAAAGAATCCTTCTTGAAATTGTCAACCATAAAATCAACTGTCGTAAGAACCTCTGGACCTCTTACTGCAACCCTCTGTCTTGCAATGCCCAGATAATCGGCAATCTTATCCGTATATCCGGTTATCTTGCCGCCACCGCCTACAACGAATACAGCATTAACAGGCTTACCGCCATTAAGTTCAATTATCTTATCTGCCGTATTTTTAGCCATGGTATCGACAGAGTTATCGGCAATCTTTAAAATCTCATCTACGGATATCGTCTGTTCAAGTCCCATTATATCTTTAAATACTACAGGTTCATTAATATCACTACTTGCAGCCATCTTAATCTTTTCTGCCGTATTAAAATCAACGAGATAATTCTTTGCAATAACCTCTGTTATCTCATCTCCTGCAAGTGGTATCATTCCATATGCAATTATACTTCCATCCTTAGTAAGACATATATCCGACGTTCCGGCACCCACATCTATAAGTCCTATATTAAGAAGTCTGTACTGCTGCGGTATCGCAATATTCATGGCAGCAATTGGCTCTAATGTAAGACTTGCAACCTGAAGTCCTGCATATTCAACCGCCTCATATAAGCCATCAACTACTTCATCAGGAAGAAAGGTTGCAATAAGCTCAACTGCTATCTTATTAGCTTTATGTCCCTCAAGGTTAGTTATGTCAAACTCATTTAACTTATACTTTATCGGTGTATTGCCAACACAATAAAACTGGATATTACTTTCCGATGAATTAATCTGCATATGTGCCTTTTCAACTGCAAGAAGATTAAGTGAATATATATGTTCCTGAGTTACTCTTGTCTCTTCTTCAAACTCATACTCTGCCGTCGCATTAACGGTCTTAAGCACACGTCCGGCCGCCGCAATACATACATCTGTAAGCTGCCTGTCCAGTTGTCTTTCAAGGTCATTTTTTACAAATCTTATCGTATCTCCGACCTTATATATATCATGTATCTGTCCGTCAAGCATCGCCCTTGTATCATGTTCTTTCTGCGCCATGGCAATAACATGAAAACCGGCTCTGTCCATATATCCTACAACGCCGACTATACTTCTGGTTCCTACATCAAGACCAAATACTAAATCTTCCTTTACGGATGTCCTATTTCCCACAACGTTCCTCCATTTCCGCATGTTATAGCGGAATATTTTATAATACTATGTTATTTAAAGGTCTGCGGCCTTTCCATAATTATGTGTAAGCTTTTGACCTTATTCCATTTTATTAAAACCTTTAATCCAACAGACTCTCAATCTGTCTCATTGTATACTCAATATCTTTACTGTTATCTATCGTATTAACACAGGCTTTCTCATACTCCTGCTTTGTAAGCTGGCTTTTAAATACACTGTCAATCTTTTCATCGGAATATCCTCTGCTCTCCTTTAACCTGCATCTTCTTATATCCTGTGGTACATATATATACCACAGCTCATCACATATAATATCATAGTGGTCTTCAATAAGCAGTGCCGCCTCAACAAATACATACTCATATGTCCCTGCAATCCTTAATTCATTAATCTTGTTGAGTATAATCTTCTTCACAAGAGGATGTATAATACTATTAAGTACCATTCTCTTATTAGGATTATTAAATACTATCTGTGCAAGTGCCTTTCTGTCTATGCTTTTATCTTCACATAAGATACCATCACCAAACATTTCTATAACCTGTTCATATCCTGCATTACCTCTATTCATGGTATCCTTAGCAATATCATCCGCCATAAGAATATATGCATTAAATCTTTCTTTTAAAAGTTTGAGCACTGTACTCTTACCAGAACCCACACCCCCTGTAATTCCTATAACTTTCATACTAATCCTCATTTCTGAGCAACTTTTGTTGCGAAGAGGCGAAGAAAAATTCGCGCAGGCGATTTTTCTTCTGCCATCAAAAGCTATTTGTTCTGCTCAGAAACAAATAGCCGTGTGAGAAATCAGCACATCGGTGTGATTTTTCACACTAATCTCCATTTCTGAGCAACTTAATGTGCCTCAAGCCAGTTATTTCCCTGCTTCATATCTATCTCTAAAGGTACAGAAAGTGTTGCTGCATGTTTCATTCCATCTTCAACAATAGCTTTAACTTCATCTAATTCATCTTTATAAGTCTCTATCAGAAGCTCATCATGTACCTGTAATATAAGTTTGGACTTCAAATGCCTGTTCTTAAGTTCATTATATACCCTTATCATGGCGAGCTTGATAATGTCCGCAGCCGTTCCCTGGATAGGTGCATTCATCGCAACTCTCTCTCCAAACTGTCTTTGCATGAAATTGGCTGATTTAAGCTCCGGTATCTGTCGTCTTCTATTATACATAGTAACAGAATAACCTTTTTCCTTTGCCTCTTCAACCAGACTGTCAATATATTTTTTAACATCAGGATATGTTTCAAAATATTTTTCTATATATCCTGCTGCCTCTTTTCTTGTAATGCTTAAATCCTGACTCAATCCAAAAGAACTTATTCCATAGATTATTCCAAAATTAACTGCTTTTGCATTACGTCTCTGTTCATCTGTAACTTCATCAAATGGCACTTTAAACACCTGTGATGCTGTTACCCTGTGAATATCCTGTGCCGACTTATATGCCTCTATAAGCTTTGCATCGCCTGACATATGTGCCATAATTCTAAGCTCAATCTGTGAATAATCAGCATCTATATAGACACAGCCTTCCTTTGGAACAAATACTTTTCGTATTGCTCTTCCCATCTGCATTCTTATCGGTATATTCTGTAAATTAGGCTCTGTACTGCTTATTCGTCCTGTTGCTGTAATTGTCTGGTTAAATTTACCATATATTCTTCCGTCATCCTTTATATATACGGCAAGTCCGTCAGCGTAAGTTGACTTAAGCTTTGCAAGCTGCCTGTACTCTAATATCTTTTCAACAAACGGATAATCAGGCGCAAGCTTTTCAAGAACGCCTGCCGCTGTAGAATAGCCGCTCTTAGTCTTTTTACCGTTAGGCATACCAAGCTTTTCAAATAATATTACACCGAGCTGTTTAGGTGAATTAATATTAAATTCTTCTCCGGCTTCTTTATATATCTCCTGTTCAAGAACTGCTATCTTTCCTGCAAGCACTTCTCCATATTCTGCAAGTCCTTCTCTGTCAACCTGTATTCCCTCAGCTTCCATTGCATATAATACAAATAAAAGAGGCATTTCTATATCATTGAACAAATCGGACATTTTCTCATGTTCAAGAATATCATTTAACTTATCCCATACTGTAAGATTAATATAGCTTTCAAGACATGCCATGCGGCAGAGTCCGTCCTCATTAATCATAAGGCTTTCTTCAAAAGAAGACTTTGACAAAAGCTCTGTCCTTGAATTGACATTTACCTGCATATAATCTCTTGCAAGTGTATCATATCCATATTCATCATTATTAGGATTAATAAGATATGCTGCTATTCCAACATCTGCAAACATGCTCTCATCTACTTCAAGTTCACTTTTGGCAGCATCTGGTGTATTCTTTTTAAACAAATGCAGATAAGACTTAAGATTATTGGTTATAATCTGTCTTGAAGTACATTTTTTACATATATCAGTCATTTCTCCTGCCAGATATTCCTGTGTAATAAATCCTGCTGCCGGTATAAAATATATATTTTCTTTATCAAATGCAAGCGATACAGCTGACAATATACCCTTTTCATAACACACAGAAAGGCCTATGTCACGTCCATTCTTAACAAGTGCAAGTGCCTTATCAAATACATCCTGTGCCTCATTAAAGTCTGCCACTTTACTGAACTTATTATATATATCAAGCTCATTTTGTATCTGCTCACTGTCAAATCTCTTTAAAAATGATTTGAAATTAAAGCGTTTAAATAATTCATACGAATCAGGATTAAAATATCCACCAACTGCCGCAGACTCCACATCATAATCTATAGGCACATCTATATCTATAGTTGCAAGGAATTTGCTTAGCTTAATCTGCTCGACATTTTCACTGATTGACTTCTTAGCCTTTGGCGGCTTGAGCTCTTCAAGGTGTTCAAATACATTTTCAATACTATGATATTTCATAATAAGCGCTGAAGCTGTCTTAGGTCCAACCCCCGGCGCTCCCGGAATATTATCGGACGCATCCCCCATAAGAGCCTTTACATCTATAAATTCAACCGGTGTTACACCATAAAGTGTCTCAACATCTGCCGGCAGATAATCCTCCACTTCCGTAACACCTTTCTTTGTCTTAGGTATTCTTATCTTGATATTAGTGTCCGCTAACTGTAAAAGATCCCTGTCACCTGATATTATTGAAACATCTATACCAGCTCTTGAGCTTCTCTTTGCAAGCGTTCCAAGAAGGTCATCGGCCTCAAAACCTTCTTTTTCAACTATAGTTATTCCCATAGACTTTAAGACTTCCTTTATCAGAGGCACCTGCTGTTTAAGCTCCGGTGCCATCGGCTTTCTCGTTCCCTTATACGCCTCATATGTCTTATGTCTGAATGTTGGAGCACTAAGGTCAAATGCAACGGTTATATAATCAGGCTTTTCTTCATCTATAAATCTGAACATTATATTAAGAAAGCCATACATAGCATTCGTGTGAATCCCCTCCGAATTAGTCAGGTCAGGCACTCCGTAAAATGCCCTGTTAAGAATACTATGCCCATCTATCAACATTAATTTTTTACTCAAATTATCTACCATGCCTTTCAACTTATTCCACTATTATTAAAAAGCAGACCATAATTATAAATTGTCCGTTATATTATAGCCGGCTTAAATATATTATATTTTAACCATTAGTATATTTACGTCAAAAAAATCTTATAATGATATATGATACAAGTGTAAGAAGTACAAACATTTCTGAAGTCCAGAAGCAAAAAGCCACATCCCTATTATGTTTCTTAACAGCTTCAATATTATTACGGCTGTCCTTTATCTTTGCTCCTATCAGTCCTTTAAAATCATACTTTTCAAGAAGCTCTCTATACTCTTTCTTTATTGGAATATTGTCCATATCATCATTAAGTCCATATTCCACTATATAATATATCTCAAATTCTTCTTTGCAATCATTGCACTGCTCTATATGATTAACAAATTCTTCTTCATCACTGCATGCAAGCCGTCCTCTGTCAAAATCCTTTATCATTGACTGATATTTTTTACAATCTCTCATACTAATCCTCATTGCAAACTTCCAATTCCCATTAACGATGTTATTATATCACTTCACCATTATTTTGTAAATTTGATGATTAGTGAGAATTATTTCTGCCATTCAAAATTATATCGTTATCAGTGGACAATTCATAAGACAATTTATAAGCAAAAAACTACCCATATCAGCATAGACCAATATGGGTAGTTATCATAATATTCACCGTATCAAAAATGCGGATGGTGGGACTTGAACCCACACGATGTTTCCACCGGCAGATTTTGAGTCTGCTGCGTCTGCCATTCCGCCACATCCGCTTATTAAACATATCAGCATTATTTATAATTCACTCTATTAAAAATATGAAGAATCTTATAAAACAATAAAGCCGACACACTATATTGAATTATACATACATATCCATTATCTGTCAAGAATTTTATTGACAGAATTTTATTGAATGCAATGGCGGACTGCATTGGAAATTTTAATGCAATCCGTCACTGCCACTCTATATTTCAAAAGCTTCTTCTTAAACTGCTGTTCAGGAAGTCCACGGCTTTCAGTTCGGTCAATCACAGGCTGTTATATAATTTCTCATACTCTCTTGCTGATGAATTCCATGAGAAGTCTGCTTTCATTCCTCTGTCAACAATCTTATTCCACTCACGCTTATGACCATAGTACACACTCTTAGCATAGTTAATAATACTAAGCATCTCATGTGCATTATAGTTAGCAAATGAGAAACCTGTTCCTGTACTTTCATATTCATTATATGGCTCAACTGTATCCTTAAGGCCACCCGTTTCTCTTACAATAGGAACTGTTCCATATCTAAGACTCATAAGCTGGCTAAGACCGCATGGCTCAAATAATGATGGCATAAGGAAAGCATCACATGCTGCATATACTTTGTGTGAAAATTCTTCTGAATAGTAAATATTAGCTGACACTCTGTCATTATACTTCCAGTCAAAATGCCTGAACATATTCTCGTATTTTTCATCACCCGTTCCAAGTACTACAAGCTGTACATCTTCAGCACATATCTGATCCATTACATAGGCGATAAGATCCATACCTTTCTGGTCTGTAAGTCTTGACACAATACCTATCATAAACTTGCCTTTATCTTCAGTAAGTCCCAGCTCTTTTTGAAGTGCCACTTTATTCTTCCACTTCTCTTTTCTGAATGTTACCTGATTATAATTAGCAACAATATATTTATCTGTTTCAGGATTATATACTTCGTAATCAATGCCATTAACAATACCACTAAGACAGTTAGAACGGGCATTCATAAGTCCATCGAGATGCTCTCCGTAAAAAGGTGTCTTAATCTCTTCTGCATATGTAGAACTTACTGTTGTAACACGGTCTGCATATACAATACCGCCCTTGAGATAATTAGCATCATCATATGCCTCAAGCTTGTCTGATGTAAAGAAATAATCCGGAAGACCTGTAATATCCTTAACCTTCTTAATATTCCAGATACCCTGGAACTTAAGATTATGTATAGTCATAACAGACTTAACGCCCTGATAGAACTCGCCCTGTGCAAATCTCTCCTTAAGATATACAGGTATAAGTCCCGTCTGCCAGTCATGGCAATGAATAATATCTGGTTTAAATCCAAGAACCGGTATAGCTGATAATGCAGCCTTTGAGAAAAATGCAAACTTCTCAATATCTTCATGAATCCAGCCATAAGGCTTAGAGCCAGAAAAATAAAATTCATTATCTATAAAATAAAAAATAACCCCATTATATTCAAGTTCAAATACACCTACATACTGTGTTCTCCATGCAAGATCAATATAAAAATGTGTCTTATACTGCATCTTCTCCCTATACTCCCATGGTATGCATGTATACTTAGGAATCATAACTCTTACATCATATTCATCCTTATTAAAATACTTCGGCAGTGAACCGACAACATCAGCAAGTCCCCCTGTTTTAATAAATGGCACCGCTTCAGATGCGATAAAAAGTACATTCTTCATACCTATTCCCTCCATATATTAATTATTCATATATACAGCTATATCAAAAATAATTATCGCCACAATCAGGTCATCTTTCTGATATAATATATCTGTATATAAAATAAAGTGCAGCCATATCAGCTACACTTTATTATATCATACATTGTTATAAATTACCAGTAACGTCTTACAGCAATAATCGACATTGTTCCACCCATATCGGCAGATGATATCTTAACAACATCTCCTGGCTGTGGTGCATGGATAACCTGTCCACCACCAATATATAAAGCTACATGTCCCGGATAACATACTATATCACCAGGCTGTGCATTGCCAATTCCACCTACATCAGCACCACCACCAGGGATAGCTGATGAAGCTGGTGATACATATATTCCATACTGCTTAAATAAGTAATACATAAGTCCTGAACAGTCAAAACCACTAGGTGACTTACCGCCCCATACATATGGAACGCCAAGCATTGCATATGCAAGGGATACTACACCTGATGCAACATTACTATTTGATGCAACTATTGAACTTACAGCAGCAGATGATGCCGATGCTGTTGAAGATGATGAAGATGATGAACTGCCTCCATTATATGAAACACTGTTAGAAGATGATGCCGCCGCTGCCGCTGCCGCTGCTCTTCTTTGTTCTTCTGCCGCCGCTGCTGCCGCTGCTGCTTCTACAGCCTTAGTAAGCTGTGCATCTGCATCTGCTACTTTATCTTTCTGATCTGCAATTGTAGCATATAATGAAGCCTGTTTAGCTGTCATCTGATTACCAAGCTCTTCCATCTGCTTCTTCTCATTTTCAAGAGACACCTTAAGGTTCTGAATCTCAAGAGTTGTCTGTGCTATCTCTTCTAACTTAGAACGATCATAATTATATACATTCTGAACATACTCCGCCTTATTAAGCGCATCACTCATGCTCTGTGCTGTAAGGAAAGCATCAGTTATAGATGTTGTCTGATCTTCATACATATACTTTATTCTAAGCTTCATGTCAGCATACTGCTGGTCAAGTTTAGCCTGTGTATCTTCAAGATTCTTATTAACTGTTTCAATCTCATCATTCTTGTCATGCATCTTTAATTCAAGATCATTCATTTCTATAAGTAAATTAGCAAGCTGGCTCTCAGATGCATTTAACTCTGCCTGTGCCTGATTTTTAAGATTTGTTAAATCCGATACTTCGTCTGCCCATACAGTAGATCCTGTAATACTTACAACGAGTGCTGTGGCAATAAGAGATTTTGCTATTCTTTTGCGCATAAATTCATTCATTCCTTTTCTTGATTTTATAATTAAATATTACTAAATATTACAATTCTGTTAAATTATTTTTAAAATTGCTTTAACATTATAATATAAAATACATAATAAATCAAGTTCATTTATTTAAAAAAACATAAAAAACGCCAATAAATATATGAATTTTTGTGTATTTTTATAAATTTTATTTAATATTATACTGTAAACGTATCTTATCAGCTATAAGTGCAATAAATTCTGAATTGGTTGGTTTACCCTTTCCATTACTTATTGTATATCCGAACAGCCCATTAAGTGTATCAGTATTTCCCCTGTTCCATGCCACCTCTATGGCATGTCTTATTGCCCGTTCCACTCTGCTTGATGTAGTCTGGTACTTCTTTGCTATCGTAGGATATAGTATCTTGGTAATGCTGTTGATAACATCATTGTCCTTTACTGACAGCATTATTGAATCTCTAAGATACTGGTATCCTTTTATATGTGCCGGAATACCTATATCGTGTATTATCTCTGTAATATCCGTTTCAAGTCTTCTGTCACTTACAGCTTCCGAATTATCCGCAAGCAATGCCTGTCTTTTATTAGTCTGTAATCTTTTATTGTTCTTCACATATCTTATACGGTTAATTAACATCTGATTATCAAATGGTTTCATAATATAATATGTTGCCCCTCTGTTAAATGCATCTTCCGTTACACTCTCCCTGCCTACAGCACTGATAACAATAAATGTCGGCTCTTTTGTTATTTCATTATCCGTCTTAACCTTTTCCATCACTGTAAGACCATCTATCTGTGGCATTATTATATCAAGAAGAACTATATCAGGCTGCTTTTCCTTAATTATGTCAATAGTTTCAAGTCCATTTGTTGCCATTCCAACCACTTCAAAATCTTTCTCTTCTCCTAATACATTTCCAAGTATACCAAGCATTTTTTCATTATCATCTGCAATAGCTACCTTTACCATTTTATTTTACCCCTCCTAAATCTAAAATGTAACATTTTCACAGTAAATTATATATTCAATGACAAATATTGGCAATACTATCTTTTCGCACTATCCGACTATTTTCGACAATTTTCATTTTAAACTATTGTATATCAAAGTGGTGCAAAATTGCGTATATGCTTCTATTAACAACTGTTTTCCCAAAATAAATAGCCGGCTTACAAGTGATATTTGTAAATAATCACATAAGAATTATTTTCACAGCACTTCCTTTATTTTAAAAAAGTTGTATTGACATTAAAATATAGATGTACTATCATCCTTTTAGATGTAGTATCAACTTTTTATTACTTTCCTCTTACATAAACACTTAATAGATTGTTAATTGTAACTGACAACTGTAAACATTTATGGAAAATTGCAAGATAATCCATATTATCTGTCACTCCACCTGCATAATAACTTTCTATAATATATATACGCTTCTGTCAGTTAGCAATTGCCAATACCTGTTGTAAATGAAATTGATAATAAATATAAAATAATTGCAGGGAAAATAACATAAAAATCTCTATATAATTTTTATGCTTTGAAATAAATTTTTCCGGAAAGGAAGATTATTATGGATTCAACCCAAAGGCAGATTACAAAAATCGCCCGTGAAGTGAGTAAATTCACTGTTAATACTATGAAAGAAGAAGGAATTGGAACTGCTGAGTTTGACTTTATTCATCTTGTAAGACACAATCCCGGTATCACACAGGCACAGGTAAGGGAAAATTTAAAGATTGACAAGGGTGCAGCCGCAAGGCGTGCCATGCGCCTTGAAGAGAAAGGTTATCTTATAAGAAAGCCTAATCCTGACGATGGACGCAGCCAGCTTCTTTTCGCAACTGACAAAGCTGACAGTCTTAAAATATCCAAAGCAGCTATTGAATCATGCTTTTATGAATGGCTTCTTGATGAACTTGACAAAGATGAAAAAGAGGCATTTTGTAATACACTTGATAAGTTATACCAGCGTTCAAAAACCGAAAGGCGCTCCGGGTTTACTAATATCACCGAAATTGTTAATGATACTTTATTTAAAGAATAACTGATTGATTGACGGCAGTTTCCATAGCTGCAGCCTTATTAACATCAATTTATTTAAAGAATAACTGATTGACGGACAGGCAGCTTTTGAATAATCAGCATATCAATCCTATTATTCACACTAATATAAAATGAGGAGGTTCACTATATTATGGATGTTAAAAAATCTAAAGGCAATTCAATTAAACAGCATAAAAATACATCAGCTGAAAAGACCGCAACAATCTCTTATTACTTTTGGCGTGAATGGAAAGTTCTTCTTATTGTTACAATATCCGGTCTTATTTATAATACCGGTCTTGTCGCTGTTCCATGGTTTGAGGGACGGCTCGCCGGATGTCTTATGGATATTTTAAATAAAAATAAGACATTTAGTGCAATGCTCTATCTTGTAATAAGCTATATGGCTGTAATCCTGTGCGTACAGATATCAAGATATATTAAAAGATTTTATGTGCGTCGTTTTTCTAATAATGTCAACAAAACCATGAAAGGTATTCTTTATGGCAATCTTGTATCATTAAGTAAATCAAGACTGGAAAACGAAGGAAGCGGTGAACTTATTACAAAGGCCATATCCGATGTTGATGACTGTGCCGAGGGCATGCGTAAATTTACAACTGAAATATTTGATACAGGAATTGCCCTTGCCGGTTATATAATCATGCTTTTATATTATGATATAAGGCTTGCGCTCATATGCCTGATTTTCCCACCTATCTCATATATAATAGCTGAAAAAATGAAAACAGTCGTGCAAAAGGCCGGTACTATATTTAAAAAGAAAAACAGTCAGTTAAATACTGCAACGATAGATAGGATTACCAACGCAATCACATATCGTATATTCGGCTGTGAAAATAACAGAAATAAATACTATGAAGGTGTATTAACTGAATATGAACATTCTGCCGTAATGTCTAATATATGGATAAGTGCAATGCCGCCAATATATAACATAATATCCATGATTAGTGTATTGTTTATTATATATTTCGGTGCAGCAAATATATCATGCACAGGCTGGTCAGTATGGGATGTTGCTGCTTTCACAACATTTATATCATGTTATACGAAGCTGTCTGTCAAATCCTCAAAGGCTGCGAAATTATTTAATTCAGTACATAAAGCCCAGGTTTCATGGAAACGTATCAGACCTCTTATGTCATCTGCTGAATATAACAATTCATCCGGTTACCGCAAAAATGATAATTTAATCCTCAACAGTTTAGAAAATGATGCACATATATTTAACATATGCAGCAAGACGGATAATAAAAACACACTTATAATCAAAGACGGCGATTTTAATATGCAGGTATCCTCAGGGAATATCATAGGAATTACCGGTCCTGTCGCAAGTGGAAAGTCAACCTTTGGCAGGCAGTTTTTATGTGAACCGGCTGTCGGTTCTGATTCTGGCATACCTTTTCCGCACGAACCGGCTGCTGATTTAACATTGGACAAACAGTCTTCAAGAAATTCTGTTATCGGACATGCCGGCAATACTATTAAAGGTAGTGAAAACAATGACATTTCAGATAATTCTGCATACACTGGCTCTATTACATATAATGGTGTTGAATTATATACAATTCCCGATACATTACGCCATAATATTATAGGTTATATGGGACATGAGCCAGAGCTGCTTAATGATACTATTTATAACAATATTACTCTCGGTGATAACGCTGATATTGATAATATCCTTAAGCTTGTCTGCTTTAAAGACGAGGTTGACTCAATGGAAGATAAACAAAATACTCTTATCGGTGATGGGGGTGTCCGTTTATCAGGCGGTCAGGCACAGCGTACTGCCCTTGCAAGGACATTACATAACAGCCGCCCTGTAATGATACTAGATGACCCATTTTCTGCACTTGATAAAGATACAGAAGAACAGATATTTAAAAATATCAAAGATAAGTATCCTGACAACATAATCTTTATTATCTCCCACAGATTATACCTGTTTCCATATATGGATAAGGTTATATGGATTGATAATGGCAAAAAGACTGCTGCCACGCACGACATACTTATGAAAGAAAATGAACTGTATAATAAATTATTTAATGACCAAAGGACGGTGGACAATAATGAAATCAGCTAATCCGGCTAATAAAAATACCAGCCATGACAATTACTGCAAATATGAAAGAACTTCAAAAAGCCATTTATTCTCTATTATATCTGACACAATAAAACATCATAAACTCCTAACATTTTTTATATTTTTTACCGTAGCAGGTGCTGTAATAATATCACTGCTGCCGCCTCTTGTATTAGGCTCTATTGTTGAGATACTTGCACAAAACAGACGCCTTCCGTTTTATTTTGCACTTGGCTACTTTGCATTAATTATCATAAACGGATTATTTGAGGCGGTAAGAGATATTCTCCTTACAATATTCGGTCAGAAGATTACCCACTCTATACGAAGCAGTCTTATGCAGAAAATGACACATCTTAATGCTGATGCATTAAGCAGACAGGAGCCTGGAAGCATTGTATCACGTTTCGTCGGCGATGTTGACACTGTCGAAACACTGTTTACCTCCGGAATTATCAGCATGATAGCCGATGCCTGCAAAATAATGAGTATATTATGTATTATATTTTTTAAAAACACAGGTCTTGCTATAATACTTCTTATTACTGTTCCTATAATATTTTTATTTACAAGAATTGTCCAGAAACATATGCTCTCCGCACAGCTTGCCAACCGTGCTGCCGTAAGCCGTGTAACTAACCACGTTCCTGAAACAATCAAATGTATCAGAATGATTCACAATCTGAATAAAGAAAAATATATGCAGAAAAAGTATGATAAATATTTAACAGAAAGCTATGTATCTATTGAAAAATCAAATTTCTATGATGCAATATACTCTCCTATTATATTAATATTAAATGCAGTTATTGCATCAATTGTCATGCTTCTATCAGCTTCCGGCAATGCACAGATACTCACATTATTCGGTATGTCTGTAGGCACTTCTGTTACAATCATCAACTATATATCGCAGATATTCTCACCTATAGAAAGCCTTGGAATGGAAATACAGACAATCCAGTCAGCAATCGCAGGCGTTAAAAGAATTAATATATATCTTAACCAGCCGGAAAGAAAGATTATCTCTGATTACGGCAATTATATAACTCCTAACAGCCATACTGATGGAATTAATCATACCAATAATACATCAACAGCTGCAAACAAAATTGAATATGGCAGAAATATTAATAGCAATCCCCAGTCCATCGCCAGCGTATTTTCATATAAGAATGGCAGCCAGCATATTAGTTCCCAATATAGTACACCAGCGATTCAGCTAAAGAATGTTACTTTTGGTTATGAAAAAGATGATATTATATTACATAACCTGTCATTTAATATTAATGCAGGTGAACAGGTAACATTATCAGGCCGGACCGGCGCCGGAAAAAGTACAATATTCAAGCTTCTTCTAGGACTCTACCAGCCATTATCCGGTGAAATCTATATTAATGACACACCGGTACAGCTTATTCCTGATAACAAAAGGCGACAGATATTCGGATATGTTGAACAGATATTTCATCCTGTAGCAGGAACCATCAAAGACCAGATTGCCATTTTTGATAGTTCATATACAGACGAACAGATTGAAAATGCTGCAAAACTCGTTGGAATACATGAAGCAATTATTAAATTACCTGACGGATATGATACAATTTATGAACCAACACTATTATCACAAGGTCAATGGCAGCTTCTATCCATTGCAAGAGCTGTTATAACCAACCCATCAATCCTGCTGCTTGACGAAATCACAGCCAGCCTCGATGCCGAAACTGAGCGCAATATTCTCGATGCACTGTCAATAGCAAGCAAGGGCAGAACAACGGTATCCATATCGCATAGAGTTTATGGTGGCAGTCCTGGAAGAGTTATCAGCATATAATTAATTATATACTTTTATGCTGCATTGGCATTAATCTGGTCAATAACCTTCCTAATCTCCATCCATACTGACATGTCAGTAAATATTTCTACCACACTGCCCTTGTCAGTAAATGGTGATTCCTGAAGCACAGATAAATCTTTCATTATACCATTATGCACAATATACTCAACAATCTGATTTACAAAATATATCTGTCTGCTGTCAAGATTAACATCATTAAGAAATCTTGAAAAGGCTTCCTTTGCTGTATTCATATCAAGCCCTACAATCTCACGGACAAACTCACCTAACGGCTTATGTCCATATTCTTTCTCATAGTCATCCTTAGAACCGACCTCATTCCAAAGAATATGTTCCAGACTTTCTATATCTGATTCAGTCTTTTATGACGGCCATATCCCTTGCTTGTCTAGAAAATCTCCCATAAACTGTCAATTCTGTTTTTAATTCACCTGTAATCATCTTTTAATTCTCCAAATTTCATGTATATTTTATTCAACAGTAATTAATCGCTGTCTTTGATTGTCTGCCACCGTAACTCTATCACTGTTATAAACCGTGCTAAATTAAGCAGTTTCATTTTTAAAACATAATATAATTAATTATATATTTCATTCCATCATCTTCTCCATATATATCCCATACCCACACTTAGAATTATCTATAAATACATGTGTAACTGCTCCTATTATCTTGCCATCCTGTATAATGGGACAACCGCTCATCCCCTGCACTATACCATTGGTAAGTTCTAAGAGTTCCTCTGATACTACCCTAAATGTTATATTCTTGCTCTCGTTGTTAGACAACTCTTCTATTATGATTGGATATTCCTTAAATTCTCCTTTGACATACATTCTTATTGCTGCTGTTCCTTTATGTGTCTCATAACTATACCCCACCGGCATCATCTTTAAATCATATTCTTCTATAAGCTTAGTATCTATGGTTCCATATATCCCATTAGTACGGTTACTGTTAATTTCACCTAACACATTAGACTTTTTATAATCAATTGTTCCAACAAATTCTCCAGGCGTTCCATCCTCACCTTTTATTATTGAAATAATATTTGTTCTATATAACGCACCATCAGATATATCCAGCAGCTTATCAGTATCTGTGTCCGTAATGCCATGTCCCAATGCTCCGAACCTTCCACCCTCATCTATATATGTTACCGTTCCTATTCCCTGTGCATCATCTTTAACCCACAAACCGACCTTATAATCGCCATTGGTATCTCTTACAGGACGTATACTTACATCTATATCAGACTCGTTTCTTCTTACTGTAAATATGAGCTCCCCACCGTTAAATTCACTTATAATATCTATAAGTTCATCCTTTCTGTTTATATAATTACCATTTACGGCAGATATATAATCTCCCGTTCGGATAACATTTTCACAGGGGCTTATCAGATTGCCATAAGAATCCTCAATATTTTCAGTTCCGACAACAAGCACACCATCTGTCTTCATATACAGACCTGTCTGGAATCCACAAGGGTAAACATTCTTTTGCTCTACCACATTGACATTGACTGTGCTGATATCAAATACTCCAAACAGCTTTATATCCATCTTATATGTTCCGGTACTTCCTGCTACAAATGTAACCGGTTTATTAAAATCCACCGTCTGTATTACATTATCACCTGTTACCGGAAGATTTAATTCAAGCGTTGTAGTTTTATTATTTTCTACATATATATTACGAGGAATCTTTTTCATAAGAATTCCTGCATATATTCCAAAACCCGCTGCAATAATAACACCAATTACAGTTAAAAAAAATAACCTGAATATTTTATTGTTCTTACGATATTCCTTCATAATCCACTCCATTCCGCAGGCACTTTCTAATGCTGTAGGAACCACAAGCCAAATGTCAGATTCAGCTCTGCAATAAAGGCTGTTTTGTTACACCTGCGACACAAATAGCCGGTTCACATACAAACTTGTCAAACATAGATAAATCCTATACTGTCAGTTATAGCTTAAAAACAACAGTTTATGCTTTTGGATGTTATATCTTATGAATATTATCTGCATATAATAAAATATTAATATAGGTTATTTTTTCTATCTGCTAAAAATATAGCAGTTAATATAATTGTTATTTTTTGTAATTTTTAAAAATTCTCGCCTTCTCCTTTAATTCTCTCGCATTATCAAGTGCTGCCTTAGTAAGTTCACTTCCACCAAGAAGTCTTGCAAGCTCCTTGTCTGATTCTTCCTCCTTCAACTGATATATGTCAGTTGTCGTTGAATTATTCGTGGAAGTTTTTTCAATCATAAAATGCGAATCTGCCATAGATGCAATCTGTGGAAGATGTGTAATACATATAATCTGATGCACCTGCGATAATTCAGACAATTTATTAGCTACCATCTGTGCAGTACGTCCGCTGATTCCCGCATCAATCTCATCAAATATAAGTGTTCCAATATTATCCTGATTAGCAGTTACCGTCTTAATCGCAAGCATAATTCTTGAAAGCTCACCGCCTGATGCAATTCTAGATAACGGCTTAAGATCTTCGCCCGGATTAGTTGATATTATAAAATGCATAAAATCATTACCATTAGCGCTATAATCATCTGTCTTTGAAAATTCAGCTTCAAATCTTACATCAAGAAAATTAAGATCCTTTAATGCGTCTATTATCTGTGTCTCCAGTTCCTTAGCCGCTTTCTTTCTTACATTGGTAAGCTGTGTACAGATATTATCAACGATAATTCTTTGTGCCTCTGCTTTCTGTGATAAAGTCTTTATAAGATTATCATGGTCATACAGTTTCTCAAGCTTACTCTTCTTATCTTCAAGATATTCTGATATATCCTTTATTGTTCTTCCATACTTCATCTTAAGTGAATTAATAAGGTCTAATCTTTCCCTTACTCTGGTATAATCTTCCTCATCAAATTCACATTGTTCGATATAATCTGATAACATCCTTGAAGCATCTGATGCCATACTCTCAAGGTCTGCCAGTGTATCCGCAATCTTTACAAGACGTTCATCATATTGTGTTACACCATTAATATTCCTTGCAGCCATGCCTGTCATCATCGTTATACTCTCATTTCCATCATCAAAATAGGAAACAGTGCTTTCAATGCTCTCCATTATCTTCTGTGCATTAGCCATCTTCTTAAATTCTGCTTCCAGTTGCTCATCTTCCCCATCCTTAAGACATGCACTCTCAATCTCATTAACCTCATATTCCATAAATGAAATCTCACGGCTTCTAGTATCGGCATCAATATCAACTTCCTTCAATTCCTTAAGTATTCCCGAATATATTCCATACTCCCTTTTAAGTTCATTCTTAACCGGCAGGATACTGTCTTTTCCAAAATTATCGACAACGGCAAGATGTTTCCCCTCATTAAGTAAGATCTGATTATCGTGCTGTCCATGAATATCAATAAGATATGCTGCAACAACTCTTGCCTGCGTAGCAGTACAATTCTGTCCATTAATCTTAATTACTGAACGTGTCGGCATAATCTTTCTTGATATTAATACATCACCATCATCAAGTTCCTCTATATCCATGCTTCGTAATGTCTTTATGACTTCCTTATTATCTGTATGGAACATCAGTTCTGTTAAGGCGTAATCACAGCCCTTTCTTATAATATCAGCCGATACCTTATTACCTATAGCAATGTTAATCGAACCAAGTATAATAGACTTTCCGGCACCCGTCTCGCCTGTAAGAATATTAAGCCCATTATTAAAATATATATCCGCTTCTTCAATCAATGCAAGATTCTTAACATGTAAATTAGTCAACATAATATAATACCCGCCTTTTCATTCAAGATTCTCCCGCAAATCTTGCTGCGAGCCGCTGGTCAGCTATGCTGACTTTTTCATATCAGCGGCTCTGCAATCCTTGCACAGCGTAATCTTTGCCGGAGATTAAACCCCGACTGAGACAATATTGTTCCCCTTCCTATAGAAGAATGGGTCATCTCAGACTGGGATAAAAATAAAATCCGCTTACAGGAATTTCCTATAAACGGATTATATCACATATCACATATTAAGTCAAACAAATGTTCGATTTCATTGTCACTTATTAATTATATTTCTCAATCTGCCCATTACCTTAACAGTATCATCAACTGTTCTTACGGCACACATAATAGTATCATCACCGGCAATTGAACCTACTATCTCATGCCATTTTAATGCATCAAGTGCTGCACATACAGCCATAGCCATCCCAGCAACTGTCCTTATCACAATAATATTCTGTGCCATATCCATTGAGATAAAACCCTCTTTTAGTACACGGATGTACTTATTATTCATCTCAACATCAGCATTCTGTATTATAACATATCTTTGCTTACCGCCATCTACTGACATCTTAGTAAGATTGAGTTCTCTTATATCTCTTGATACAGTTGCCTGCGTAACATTAAAACCCGCCTTATTAAGAGCATCCGCAAGTTCTTCCTGTGTTCCAATGCTATATTTTTTTATTAATTCAACTATCTTATTATGTCTTTCCGACTTCATTGCTTCACCCCTGATTAATAATTTTTATTCAGTCATTTGTTATAATTATACACTAATCCTCATTCCATAGCAACTATGCTGAGAAAAAATACACTAACTATCAGAGTTATCACTCTCTTCCTTATCAATCCCTTATATACAGCCTCTCAAAAAACGCATAACCATCATAGTTATCACTCCCTTAATTACTGCTTTATGACATTTGCAAAAAACTATGAAAGGCCGGCTTACATCTTCGTCCTTATTCTTTGTAAGAAACTCAATTTATTAGTCTTTATAAGTCTTGTCTTCTTATCTGATCTTTTAATAACAATTCTGTCTCCGGATATCATATGACAGAACATTTCACCATCAAAAGTTGCCACCCTTTCTTCTTTAAGCTTTTTATTATCTCCTATCTGTATGCTTATCTCATCATCAGCACCAAATATAATACTTCTTTTGTTAAGTGTATGAGGACATATAGGTGTAAGCATAAGAAGCTGCGCATTCGGCTGTACAATAGGTCCTCCAGCCGAAAGACTATATGCCGTAGACCCCGTTGCAGTAGATATTATAACGCCATCTGCTGAATATGAATTAAGATATTCGTCATTAACACACACATCAAAATCAATAACACTAAGTATTCCTCTTCTGTTAATAACGACATCATTAAGCGCTGTATTCTGATAAATAAGTTCATTATTCCTATATACATATCCGTCAAGCATCATTCTGCTGTCAATCTCAAATCTGCCCTCATCAATCTGGCATAGTGTTTCTTTAACATTATCCATATCGGTATCTGTAAGAAATCCTAACGTACCGATATTCACACCAAGCAGCGGAAGTTCCCTGTCAATAAGATCTCTTGCCGCCTGAAGCAGTGTTCCATCTCCTCCGAGTACAATTACACAATCGGTATTCTCCGGAACAATATCGGCATTGGTATATCGGTACTGTGTGCCATCTGTATCCTCATCAATATCCTGACAGCCACATTGCTTTCCCATATCTTTAAGAAATCCCATAATGCGGTTAGTCATTTGATGTTCCGGGTCTTTATTCTTATTAGCTATAATATAATAATTGTTAAAGCTCATTATCTAATCCTCTTAATCAAGTGTTTCATGTGCTTTTTCCACTATGTTCTGTGGCACAAATGGTATATGTTCATATATGCCCTCTGTATGTTTCTGCAAATGGAGAAGATATTCTATATTCCCCTCCGGTCCCTTTACAGGTGAAAATTCCAGATTAAGCACTTCAAATCCAATAGAAACAGCATATTCTATAACTTTATTGATAACCTCAAGATGTACAGCCTTATCTCTAACTACGCCATGTTTTCCAACCTTTTCACGTCCTGCCTCGAACTGTGGCTTGATAAGACAGACAATCTGTCCATCATCTGATAAAAGCTCCTTTACAGGACCTAATACTTTAGTAAGTGATATAAATGATACATCTATGCTGGAAAATTGTATCTTATCCGGTATATCATCAGGAGTTACATATCTTATATTAGTCTTTTCCATGCATACAACACGCTCATCATTTCTAAGCTTCCATGCAAGCTGTCCATGTCCCACATCAACAGCATATACCCTGACAGCTCCATTTTGAAGCATACAGTCAGTAAATCCACCTGTTGAAGAACCCACATCCATGCATATTTTTCCTTCAAGTGTGACATCAAAATTAGCCATAGCCTTTTCAAGCTTCAGGCCTCCCCTGCTTACATATTTAAGTGTATTACCCCTGACTTCAATATTAACTTTATCATTAAAACTGGTTCCTGCCTTATCTTCCTTCTGTCCATCAACATATACGTTGCCAGACATTATTATAGCTTTTGCCTTTTCTCTTGATTCTGCAAGTCCTCTGCTGACAAGCAGAACATCTAATCTTTCTTTACTCAATGTTTCAGCCTTTCCTGTATTTTTATTTCAAATAATAACCAATATCCATACTATACGTGCGTAATTTACTTTTCCTGATAATTCAATCTATTTTCAATTACACATTTTTATATACATTAAAATCTTTCAAGCTCTTTATAATATGAATCAATCCTGTCAGTTACGCTATCCTCATCTATACCCGCTTCACATTTTAAAATATCAACACTTCCATGCTCAATATAATCATCCGGAAGTGTAATATTCTGTACATGTATATCATAATTATGTTCAAGTACAAACTGGCTTACCATCTCGCCAAATCCGCCTGTAAGGACATTCTCCTCCATTGTAACAAGAAGCTTATGCTCATTTTGACACTTAAATATTATATTCGTATCAAATGGTTTTACAAAACGTGCATTAATTAGTGTTACATTATATCCCCGTTTTTTAAGATTCTTTCTTACAATATCCGCCGTCTTAACCATATTACCTACAGCAATAATTGCAATCTGGCTCTCCTTATACATAACCTCTGCTTCTCCAAGCTGTACAGGCTGCTTAAATTCCTCAAAATCCATAACAGCATTTCCCCTTGGATATCTTATTGCAAATGGTCCCTCATAACTTTCAAGTCCAAATTCCAGACCCATTTTAAGCTCCCATGCATTCTTTGGTGCAAATATAGTCATGTTAGGTATTGATGATAAAAATGATAAATCAAATATTCCCTGATGTGTCTCACCATCACTTCCAACAAGTCCTGCCCTGTCAATTGCAAATACAACATGTAACTGCTGTATACATACATCATGCAGTATCTGGTCATAGGCTCTTTGTAAAAATGAAGAATATACGGCAAAAACAGGTTTTAAGCCGCCCGCTGCCAATCCAGCAGAAAACGTAACCGCATGGGCTTCTGCAATTCCCACATCATAGAATCTTTCCGGAAACCATCTGGAGAACTTTGCAAGTCCTGTTCCTCCCGGCATTGCCGCCGTTATTGCAGCAATCTTTTTATCTTTTTTAGCCAGAGAACATATAGCATCACTAAACACATCCGAATATGTCTTAGCCTGTGATTTTGCTATAACTTCACCTGTCTTAATATCAAATGGCGCAATTCCGTGGAATTTACTAGGATTTCTCTCTGCCGGCTTATATCCACGTCCCTTTTGTGTAACCACATGAACAAGCACTGCATGGTCAATACGCTTTGCAACCTTAAATATCTTGATAAGCTTGTGTATATCATGCCCATCTACAGGTCCAAGATAAGTAATTCCCATACTCTCAAACATCTGGTTAGGAATAATAAACTGCTTAAGGCTTGACTTTGTCTTTTTAAGATTTTCAACTATTGTTTCACCCTTTGGCAGCTTATACAATGTATTCGCAATACTCTCTTTAAAATCATAATATGAATCAGATGCACGGACTTCTCCAAGCATCTTTGAAACCCCACCTACATTTTCCGAAATAGACATATTGTTATCATTAAGAACAATTATAAAATTACCTTTAAGTGATGATGCATTGTTGAGAGCTTCATATGCCATCCCACCTGTTAATGCTCCGTCACCGATAACCGATACAACATTATAACATTCCTTCTGGGCTTCCCTTGCAAATGCATAACCAAGCCCTGCAGAAATTGAAGTTGAACTGTGTCCTGTATCAAATGCATCATAATCACTTTCATTTCTCTTAGGAAATCCACTCATTCCTCCGAACTTACGAAGCTGGTCAAACTGATTCTTACGTCCTGTAAGTATCTTGTGAGTATATGACTGATGACCGACATCCCATATAAGCTTGTCCTGTGGAAGATTAAATACTATATGGAGTGCCATAGTCAGCTCAACAACACCAAGATTAGAGGCCAAATGTCCCCCTGTAACACTAATCTTTTTAATCAGAAACTGTCTGATTTCTTCTGCAAGCTGGTTATATTCTATCGGATCCAGTTTCTTTATGTCATTCGGCTTATTAATCTTTTCAAGTATCATATAATAGACTTGCCTTTCTATTAACCGGTAACAACTCTACTTTTCTCTGTTAATCAGCTTTAATATAAGACTGACAAGAAAATCATTATTTCCGTATTTTTTAATTATATCCACAGCTTCTTTTGATAAAGCTTCTACATCCCTGTCAGCCTTGTCCATTCCATATAAAGTAATATATGTAGTCTTATTATTCTTCTCATCACTAAATACCGGCTTACCTAACTTTTCCTGCGTACTTGTAACATCAAGAATATCATCCTTTATCTGAAATGCCACGCCAACCTTATTACCTGCTTTCTCAATATCAGCAACTGCGCTTTCATCCGCTCCCGCAAGAACTGCTCCTGCCATAAATGCCGCCTCAATAAGCGCTCCTGTCTTAAGATTAAATATAAAATCCAACTGCTTATCATCCATAGATTTATCAGTAAGCCATACATCTAAAGACTGTCCGCCTACCATGCCATATATTCCTGCTTTATATGCAATAATCTGCGCAGCCTTTACTGCCTTAACTACTTTATCTGCTGTAAGCTTAGTAATTGATGATAACATTATCTCATATGCATAATTTAATAAAGCATCCCCTGCAAGGATTCCAAAATCCTCACCATACTTTTTATGTGTTGTAAGTCTTCCTCTACGGTAATCGTCATTATCCATCGCAGGAAGGTCATCATGCACAAGCGAATATGAATGTATACATTCAAGTGCTGCCATAAACGGATACACTTCACTTTCATTATCTCCGCCAAATAATTTATAAGTTTCAAGCATTATAAGTGGTCTCACCCTTTTTCCACCTGCTTCAACACTATAATTGGCAGCCTCAATAACTCTATGCTGCATGCCCTCTTCTTTTGGAAGATACTCACTGATAACTCTGTTAATATCTTCTACTTTGAGCTTAAGCTGTTCATTATAGTTCATCCTGTCCACCTTCTCCATCATTTAATATAATAATCTGTTTTTCAACCTTATCAAGCTGCTGGCTGCAGTTCCTGACAAGCTTTATCCCTTCATTATATACCTTAAGTGACTCATCTAATGATATATCAGGCTGTCCGAGCCTTTCCAATATCTCCTCCAGTTTTTCAAATGACTGTTCAAGAGTCTGTCCCTTAGCCATATATATATCTCCATTTCTTACGATAATATTATTTTCATTCCATAATATTCTAATATATGTGTGTATAATACTATTATTGCTATTAAAGCACCAATATATACCAGTATTCCTGTTGTCCTGCTAAACACCTTAAATATTCAAAATCTAAAATTATACCTGTATGTTATAATCCGGTATATAATTATTAGTCAGCTGTAACAGAATCTACACTGGTATCGGCATATCCATCCTTAAACTGTACTTTAAGCTTATCTCCACGCTTAAGCTTTCTGACAGAAGATACCTTTTCTTCATTCTCATTCTGAACATAAGCATATCCTGCCGATAATCTTGTAAGAGGCGATGCTTCCTGCAGCCTTGATGCATATATCTGAAGTCTGTGGCGTGCATCTTTATATTTATTCATCATAATATTATTAAGTGAATCTTCTATCCCCATAAGTCTTTGTCTGTTCTCATCTAACTGATTAGACGGACTTAAGAATCTAAGCTTTAATTCACACTTATCAAGATAATTCCTTTTCCCGTCAATTATTCCCATAAGCGAAGAATTAAGTGCTTCATTATATGCCATAATTTTCTGTTCTATAAGACTTATATCCGCAACCGCAAGCTCAGCTGCCGCTGACGGAGTAGGCGCTCTCAAATCCGCAACAAAATCAGTTATCGTAAAATCAGTTTCATGTCCTACAGCAGATATTATGGGTGTCTGTGCATCAAATACCGCCTCTACGACCATTGGCTCATTAAATGCCCACAAATCCTCGATTGAACCTCCACCTCTGCCTGCAATAATGACATCCAGTCCCATCTTATCAAGTGTTTCAATACCTTTTACAATACTATACTTCGCATTATCTCCCTGAACAAGAGCCGGATATAAAATAAGTGATACATATGGGTTACGTCTGTAGGCGATATTCATAATATCATGGATTGCAGCTCCTGTAGAAGCCGTAACTATTCCTATTTTTTTAGAAAATAATGGAATATGCCGTTTATATTCATTAGCAAAATATCCCATCTGTTCATATTCACGCTTCAACTGTTCAAAACGTATATATAAATCACCCAGTCCATCCTGTTTTATCCCGGATGCATATAACTGATATCTGCCATCACGCTCGTATACATCTATACGTCCGGTAACTATAACCTGCATCCCATTCTCAAGCCTGAATGTAAGCTTAGCTGCCTGACTTGCAAACATAATCGCTGATAACGTTCCCGATTCATCCTTTATGGTAAAATATACATGCCCTGAGGTATGATATTTACAGTTGGATATCTCACCTTTTACAGAAATACGACTCAGAACAAAATCCTGTCTGAACATATTTTTAATATAAGAATTAATCTGTCCAACTGAATATACTCCTGCCATCGTAATCCTCAATCCTCATTTCCGTACAATCTACTGCTGCTTTACAACCTTTGCAAGCACTCCGTTAATAAATGATGGTGCATTATCTGCTCCATATTTCTTAGCAAGCTCTACAGCTTCATTAATTGCAACGTTTACAGGAATATCATCATCATAACATATCTCATAAATTGCAAGTCTCATAATAGCAAGTTCTGCCTTACCTAATCTGCTTACCGGCCATCCTTCTGATACAGAATCAATTTTTTCATCAAGTTCAGGTATTAAAGCCGCAATAGTGCCTGTCTTATCTGATATATACTCTCTGTCTGCATCATCTATTGACGGAAGTGTTTCCATATATAATCGGATCTGCGAATCTAATTCATTAGTGTCATGAAATTCTACTCTGAATAATAATTTAAAAATATGTTCCCTGATTGTAGATCTAGTCATTATAATCCCCATTCCGCCGCATAAGCGGCATTAAAATTAGTATATTGGTATTCTGATTACAGATACAATCTTTAACAGATGTACACCATAATCCACAAAAAAATAACCTCGAAACCAGTTATTATGATTCCGGGTCATAAAAGGAAATACAAGATGGCAGCCACATTAAATGTGAATACCATCTGTATTCCTTATAATAAATGTCTTATGCTTATTCTGCCTCTGTATTAACAGCAGCTATTCTGATATTGACATGTGAAACCTCAAGTCCTGTCATAGTCTCAATTGCTGACTTAACCTTCTCCTGAACTTTCTTTGATACTTCCGGAATCTGATATCCATATTCAAGATTAAGTGCTAATGCTACAGCTACTGTATCATCCTTAACTGATATCTTAACACCCTTTGAAAGATTCTTCATACCCAGCTTACTTACAAGCTCATTGGTTATATTGCCTGCCATAGATGCAACACCTTCAATCTCCGTTGCTGCAAGTCCTGCAATAATTGCAATGACCTCATCCGCTACCTTAACCTCACCTATATTATTCACGTTCTCATGTATAGTATAAGTGTTACCTCTATCTTCAAACTCTTTAGTCATAAGATGAACCTCCTATTATCCATTTGTACTTATTACTATTATAATCAATTATTTCAATTATTGCAAACATTTATTGTAATCTTGTCTGCTGTTACACCTGTTTTTCTTTTTATTATATCTTCTATCTGCGCTCTCTGTGAATCTGTAAGCTGTGTTTTATTAACCACAACATCTGCATTTCCATCCGTTAATGATACAACAACATCATTAAAGCCTTTGGCTTCAAGCAATAATTCTGCCGCAATTTCTTTTTCAGAGGATTCTGTAATAGCTGAAAGCTTCGCCACCGCTTCTGCCTTTGATGCCTCTGTAAGTGATGAATTATTGATAATGTCCATCAGTGACTCTTTATTTTTGGCTCTAATCTGTTCCCTGTTTAGTTTTGCCGCCGATATAACACCTGATGCCACACCATTTCCCGATGTAAGCACAACACTTCCCGGCTCGGTAAGACTCTGCTCATCCGGCTCTGCATCGTTACTTAATATATCATTTGATGCCTCATCGACCGGATTAGAGGTTGCCGATACTTCCTTTTCAGTCTGTGATGAGCTTTTAACTGATATTATATCTGAAAGGTTTCCTGTGTAATTTATGTATCCTGCAATAGCTATCATTATCGCAAAACCTGTAATAACGACCTGATTTCTTTTAATTTTTTTCACATTAACCTCCATTCTTATGATGCCTGTGTATTATGACATCTTCATTACTTTTATTTTATGTGCTGCAACTCCAAGCAGCGCTTCTATGGCTGATGTAATATCAGCTTCAACAGTTCCATCACCACCTCCCTGTGCTGCTACGATAACGCCTTCGATTTCCGGCATATTTTCTCTCTTAACAAATGGTGCATTGCCATCAGAGGTATCATACATTATATTTTCTGATGTACTCTGTGTTTTTTGCGAAATCCTGCTTCCTCCTGTGCTGTCATTCTCACTGACATTTTCTTCTGATGAATCACTATCTGTCGCAATAATTTTCTCTGCTGTATTCTTTACGCTTACAATAACCTGTGTCTTTCCTACTCCTTCAACCTTAGACAAAAGCGATTCAATTTTATTTTCAAGATATTCCTCATACGCCCTTGCTGAATCTGATGTACTATCACTGCTGCCGCCTGACTTTCCTTCCGCAGTATATGCCTGACTATCCGTCTGGCTTTTAATATTTTTATTGCCAGCTGTGCTTTTACCCATAGGAAGTGATATCACAAGCAGCAGCACTCCTATAAGTACTACTATTGTTATTGTATCTTTCCCCGATTTATTCATAAAAAAATCAATTATTCTTTTAAAATTAATTTTTGTTTTCACACTTCCCCCATTCTAAAGCAGTATTTCTGCTATTTATATACTATGTCAATAACATCCTCGGATATATTATACATTTCTGACAGTTTCCGCTTTAAATCTGATATCTGCTGTGTCACTGTATCGTCTTTTATCACATCTTTCTCTTTAATCCTTATCTTTTCAATCTCTATGCTTATATTATCTTTTGTATTTTTATATGTATCTTCACTGTCCTTTGCCATACTTACAACAAGCTTCATGTCCTGTATATTTCCAAAGCTGTCGCTTTGTTCATCTTCATCAATAATTACCTGTGTGGATACAGGATACAGTCCCTCTTCAAGGGTAAATGTATCCACATCCTTTTCAACCTTTGCAATATAGCTGTCGAGCATGGCACTCCCTGCTGTCGAGGTATACTTTAATTCATTTTTTAACTGTTTCATACTGCTGCCATTTTGAAACTTCTCATATATCTGTGAAAATGAAAATGAGCTGTTAAAAAGTTCAAGCACCGGTGTTATACATATCACAAGAAGTATTATTCCACAGATATATTTTATATATTTCTCATATTTTTGTGATGGAACAAGCCTTATAAAAATATTTGAAATAATACATACAATAAATATCTGCCGTCCCCATATAATTATACTCTGCATATACCACCCTTCTGTAAATAAATTACGCCATACATATTACTGCTGTTATTAAAATAAACAGTCCTGCAGCTGTAATAACTATAAGCGCCATAAGTCCTATCGCATCCGCAATGGTGCTGACTGCCTTAACAATCATTTTATCTGCCACAGGCTCAACAGCCGCCGCCGTTATCTTTAACATGCCTGAAAAAACTATAAGCTTTAAGATAGGAATACTGCATATAATAATTATTACAATTATTGCTGCTGTTCCAATTCCATTTTTTATAATAGTCCCTGCTCCAATCACAGTCTGTCCAACAGTATCAAGCGAACCTCCAATAACAGGAATTGACTGTACCGCCTTGTAAAACAGCTTTCTTTTTACAGAATCCGCCGCCGGTGCCGCCATTGCTTTAATTCCCCCAAGTCCTGTAAAAAATACTACCGCAGCCTTACAGCTTATCTTAACTGCCGATGGTACAAGAGCCGCCGCCTTAGAAAAATATTCTTTTCCGGTAATACTGTCTGACATTGAAAATACAACATATATTTTATTAAAGGGCAGCAGAATATTCTTAAAAAACATATTTACAAATGTTATTAATATAAGAACAACATCATAATAAGCCGCTGCTGTTATATTTCCTGAGGCGGCTGCCACCGTTGTAAAAAATACCGGAATAACCGCTTTATATGTATTTATTCCAAGATTAAGTGCATCAGCACTTATCTTACAGGACGCTGCAAAGGAAGCCAGCAGAATACTTATAAGTGCAAGACTAATTATAAGCTGTGCCAGCTCTGATACCTGATCCTTATTAAAGGACGGTGCAAAGCATTTGACAGCCGCCGAAAATACCGATAAAAGAATTATCTGTAAAACTGCCGCTTTATTACTTCTAAAAGTATTGCCTATAATTTCATCCATAATTTTTATTATTTTATCTGATATAGATGTTTTTCCTGACTTATTCATGTTACCTGGACTGCTGCCATTCTCATTATCTGACAACGTCTTATAATCACTATATATTATTTTCAGAATATCTTTAAAGCTTCCATCATAGCCTGCATCCTTTAATGTACTGTCAATATCTGAATAATCATAGTTTTCATAATCTGATGCATCAGCCTGCTGTTCCCGTATCACCTGCCCTGCTGTCATATTAATTATTTTCATATTTTTATCCTGTGCAAAGCATATCTTTGGACTGGCAGCAGACATAATAATTATAAATAAAACAGCCGCCATACACTCTGATGACAATAACAGCTTTCTGACCGGATTTACGATTAACTTTATGATTAGTCTTATAATTGATTTTATATTTAACTTCATGGTCAGTTTTCCGGTCCGGCAACATTTTTTTAATTTATACATTCTGTTACCATCTCAAATAAAGACAACACCACAGGCATACTCATTACTGCTATTGTCAGTTTACTAAAAATCTCAATCTGCCCTGCCACTGCCTGATATCCGTTATCCCTGCAGATATCCGCACTTAGCTGTGTTATATACGTTATGCCCATTATTTTAAGAAGAATACCTATATACCCCTGCCCCCATTTTAAATATTCCTTTAAATCCGAAAGCTGTGATATAAGTGTCATAAGACCTGATACAATATAAAAAAGAATAACAACTGATGCGGCAAGCGGCACCATAACTGCAAGCGGGCTTTTTACACTTTTTAAAACCAGTCCCGATATTACGGCACATATGGCAGCAGCTGATATTTTTAATATGTCCATTAAAACTCCTTTCTGACTTATTTTTCCATTATAATCTTAATCACAAATCAAACATCTTTTTCATCGTTTCAAATAATTCAACTATGTATGGTACAATCCAGTATAACACCAGCAGCAGTCCTGCAAGGCTTGTAAGAAAAGCCTGTTCCTCCCTGCCGCTGTGTTTTAATACCTGACTTAATACTGACACAAGTATTCCAACCGCCGCTATCTTAAATATCAGACCTACTTCCATATATCTACCCTTTTCTTATAATATGATTCCATGGACAACCCTCCAACTATGATACCTGCAGATTGTCCCTGATATCATAACAAAATAATAACAATAAATATTCCTGCCATAACTCCGCCACATTTATATACCCTCTCTTTCTGCTTTAATTCTTCTGTGACATCATCTATTGCCCCTTCCAGTTCCATTACAACACCATCAATAACCTTCATCTGCATATCCGTATCAAGATGTACAGGCATATGTCCGATTTTTTCAATAATTAAAGTTTGTTTTTTCCCAATATAATTGTTATCTATATTTTCTGATATGGCATTTTTCCATATTGTACGGAAATTATCTGTCTGTTTTTTTTTCATATGCATAGCTGCACTTATATAACAGCCTGATATATTTTTATCATCTATTGTTTCCGCTACCATCTCAAATATCTCCGGTATGCTCATAATTGCATATCCTATATATCCTCTTATCACAATAAGAGATTCTTTAAATGTCTTAATATGACGTATCTGTTCATTCATAATAAATACTTTATAAAAGCCAAGATATGACATTCCACATACAACGAACAGACTTCCTGTTATTTTTAATATACTATCAATTCCCTTCATTAAGATTAATCAGTTCTTTTATATTTCCCCTCATACCATCGGAGCCAAGAATAATGATCCGTGAAAACATGGATTTATTAATCAGCTTATTTATATACGGTTTTTCCATTGCTTCGCTCAGGCTTGCAGCATGCATTGTTGCAAGCACCTTACACCCTGAATTAATAATGTATTCCAGCGCCTCTATATCCTGTCTTTCTCCTATCTCATCCACTGCAACAATCTGTGGATTCATTGACCGTATCATTAGAAGCATTCCATCGTATTTGCTGCAGCCATCAATAACATCTGTCCTCATTCCTGTGTTGTTCTGTGGAGCACCCTGATAACATGCGGCAAGCTCACCCCTTTCATCTATAAGACTTACTCTCACCCCCTGTCTGTAAGCATCACCATCAGATAGCTGTCTTACAATATCTCTTAACAGTGTTGTCTTTCCACAGCCTGGTGATGATATTATCAGAGTATGTCCGATTTTTTCAATCAGTTCTGTTGCCGTTACATAATTATTCTTAACATCAGATGCATCTTTATTATGTACACTTTTAACTGATGATGTTATAAAATCCATAACGCTGTCTGCACACCCATTAATCTCATGTGCAATCCGTATATTAATAAACGATATGTACTGCTGTGATTTAATATGTCCATTTTCTGATATAACATGTCCACACACACCTACCCTGTGCCCTCCTCTTATTGTAATAAAACCCTGTCTTATATTATCCTGATATGCATATACTGAATAATTGCTTATATATTCAAGGCACTGCCTTATATCGCGGTTATCCATAATATATGCCGTGTATACCTTTTCTCCATCCTGTGAATATGTTATTACAGGTCTGTCTGTCCTAAGTCGTATTTCATATACATTTTTTAATTCGATAACATTTCTTATCTTTATTGGAAGTATACTTTTTATTTCATCAATATTACTCATTTATATAAAAAATGCCTCCCCATATATTGTTCTGACCATGTTTTAAGTACAACGAAAATTGCATTAACTGCCAATAATCTGTTATACCGGTTATCTTTAACATAGTCTAAATCAATATATGAGAAAGCGTTTTTTGTTATTCCACTGATTTTAATGATTCTACCATTGCTATTTTTTTAAGTTTTCCATTCATTACAAGATTGACAAAAACCGAGAAGAAAAGTGTCAGTCCTAATGCCAGGAAATATGAAGATAAATTAATATCTGTTCCAAACATTACTCCGTCGACAGATATGTTATACATAATAAATCTATGCAGTCCCACACCAAGAAACAGTCCTGCAAATGCACCTATTACAGTAATTATTATATTTTCACGATATACATACATAGATACTTCCATATCATAAAAGCCTAATACTTTAATAGTTGCTATCTCTCTTATACGCTCAGATATATTGACATTTGTAAGATTATATAATACTACAAATGCAAGTGAAGCCGATGATAAGATAAGAACGAGCGTTACTATATCAAGGGACTGTATCATCTTGGTAAAACGATTAATACTGTCAGTAAAAAATGTTATATTACTTACGCCATGCCTGTTAAGATAGTCAAGTCCGATTGAATTTTCAGTATCCGTTCCCTTATTATTAAGCTTTCCAATAATACAGTTATTATCAGGCATATTACCATAAATATCTTCATAATATGTGCTGCTCATAAATATGTAATCTCCGACATACATTTTCATAACATTGGAAATATGTGCTTTCTTTACATTTTTATTATCATCTTCAATATAAATATCATCCCCTGCCTTTACACCAAGGTTATCCGCAAGAAGCTGCGATATTATAATTCCATCATCATCAAGTCCGATAAGTTCATTACTCTTATACTGATACATTCCGACAAAATCTGCATATGGCAACTGTCTGTCAAATACCTGCAGTTTAACATTATCCTGTATAATATCACTGTCTATCTCCTGCGAGTCTAATCCTCCCTGAAATTCCTGCTTTGACACATTAGATGTGTGGGTATACATCTGAATAACCTGTCCGAATCTGTTATCACTATTAAGCATATTTTCAAGGTCTGCTATTGTACCGTCCTCATTATCCCGATTTTTTTCACTATAGCTTATGGATATATCATATGAAAATATTCTGCCAAACTGACCATCTATAAGCCCTGATATACTGTCCTTAATACCATATCCTGTAAGCATCAGGGCACTGCATCCGGCAATTCCAACGACAGTCATGATAAATCTCTTCTTATATCTGAAAATATTTCTTGCAGTAACCTTCCTTGCAAATGACATTCTTTGCCAGATAAATGTAATCCTTTCAAGTAATATCTTCTTCCCCTCTTTAGGTGCCTTAGGTCTCATAAGCTGTGCTGGAACTTCTCTTAATTCATTAAGACACGAAAAAAACGATGCAAGACATGTAACAAATACAAGTGAAGCTATCGCAACAATTGCAAGAACAGTATGATCAGCATAAGCAATAGCCGGCATTTCATACATAATATTCCATGAATTATATATTACTGCCGGAAACAGCTTAAGTCCTATTGCACAGCCGGCAATACCGCCTGTCAGTGATGCTATAAAAGCATAGCCTATATATTTTAATGCAATAACCGGTTTACTGTATCCTAATGCCTTAAAAGTACCAATAAGCTCTCTTTGTTCATCAACCATTCTTGTCATGGTAGTAAGACATACAAGTGCCGCAACTATAATAAAAAACACTGGAAATATCGCTGCTATGTTAGTCATCTGCTCTGCACTTGACTTATAATCCACATATGAATACTGTTCATCCCTGTCAAGCACATACCATTTCCAGTCATCCGATTGCTCCTTATACTCTGCTCTTAGCTGTTCAAAATATTCATCAATCTGTGAGCTGTCAAATACTGAAATAGCATTCTGCACAGCCTCATTAAGCATGGCATCCATAATGGCTGTCATACCCTGCACATGCCCATATGTATCTGTAAATTGTTCTGTCACCTGTTCTTTTATCTTATCATATGCCTGCTGTATAGCTTCATCCTTAGCCGAATCAAGTTCGCTGTCAATGTCAGCTTTTCTTATGTCAAGCCTTGATGTGGCAAGATTTTTAAGCTCTTCTTTTACAGGTGCAACCTTATTCTTATATTCATCAGAATATGTATCAAGTGCTTTTGCACCATCAACGGTTGCAAATATCTCCGTATAATATTGTTCGCAGAATATATTGTTTTTAACCATTATACAATATCCCACAGAACCATTTCCTATAGACGTAGTGCCTTTATTATATGACAGAAAATATGGCGAATATACTATACCGACAACCTTAAATTCCTGTATACTAAGTGTATCTGACAATTCATTATCATCACCTGATTTTAGGGAAATAGTATCACCTATATTGTATATATTTTCCTTTGAAAGTTCCCATCTGACAACACATTCGTCATCATTTTGGGGAAGTCTTCCCTCCTTTATACGCAGCTGGTTAATGTATTCAGGATTATTCTGTGACACACCGCTGTCCGGAACTGTCATAACTTTAACAACCTCTTCGGTATTATTAGCTTCTGTTAATGCATCAACCGTATGGGTTGCAAATACGCCGCTAAGTCCGTTAGTTTCTTTTATACTGTCAACGTCATCTTTAGTAAAACCTGCTGTTGATACAAGTCTTAAATCCATAAAATTATAATCATCATAATATTTATCCGCTGAATTCTGCATATCAGTTGAAGCTGCCGTAACTCCTGCAAAGAAAGCCACGCCAATTGCAACTATTGCAAATATCGCAAGAAATCTTCCAAGAGACTTTTTAATCTCTCTGATAATATTTTTCCAAAATGTACTATTCAACTTAATCTCCTTCCAATGTAAAAATATCACATTATACTATTCATCATGCATTCACTTCTAATGTCTTAGGAATTGCAGATTAAATATCAAATCATGTTCTGCAGTTTTACCATTCAATCTGCTCAACAGGTGTCGGATTCTCATTAATGGTAATGCTGTCCACTTTTCCATTTTTAACCTTGATAACCTTATGTCCCATCGGAGTGAGTGCAAGATTATGAGTTATGACTATTACCGTCACATTACTGTTAATACATGTATCCTGCAACAGCTTAAGAACAGCCTTACCTGTCTGATAATCGAGAGCTCCTGTAGGTTCATCACACAGAAGTATCTTAGGATTTTTCGCTAACGCCCTTGCGATTGCAACTCTTTGCTGTTCACCTCCTGATAACTGTGCTGGAAAATTATTCATTCTGTCCTGCAGACCCACAGCCTTAATAGTGCTGTCTATATCCAGAGGATTCTTGCATATCTGTGCCGCAAATTCAACATTTTCCCTGACTGTAAGATTCTGTACCAGATTATAGAACTGGAATACAAAACCAATGTCGTATCTTCTATAAGTTGTAAGCTGTTTTGCATTAAATTCATTAATGTGAGCTCCATCTACAATAATCTGACCTGATGAGCTTGTATCCATCCCACCTAAGAGATTAAGTATTGTACTCTTACCGGCTCCACTCGGGCCTGCTATAACAGCAAATTCTCCCTTATCTATACTAAAATCCGCTCCCGAAAGTGCCTCAATATTGACTTCTCCCATCTTATATATCTTTTTTACATCTTTAAATTCTATATAACTCATATATTTTCTCCGTTCTTCAATAATAATAATTGTATATACACTGCTTATTAATTAAAATTTTCTATTCCACATAAGTATTCCACATAAGATATCTCAGGACTTAAAAGTAACATTCCGGCAAATAAATAAACCTTCCTGCTCCGTCTTAAACATCAGATATCCTATATACATTAAATACTCTATCTATTATATATAATATTAAACTTTACTTTGTGTGTAAAGCATATTAGCAGATTTAAAATCATAAATATTTATAAATTAAATCTAAATGGATACAGCCATGAACACTAAACATAAATTATACTTTCCGTTATTTCTGACATTGATATATTTTATCTGCACATTAAATATTTCGTACTCTTATATCAAAAATATTTCCACATATAATCCTGTTAAAAATATTTCAGATGCAAATACAACTCCACCGGCTTCTTTAACTTCAAATTCTTTATCGACCGCTGCGACCGGCAACAATACAACAGAACTGTCAAAGCTTTATTCTAAATATGCCGCAGTCATTGACGGTGACAATAACCGGCTTCTATTTGGCAAAGAAACTGATACGGCTGTACCTATGGCGAGTACTACCAAAATCATGACCTGTGTAATTGCACTTGAATACTGTAACAGTGATTTTATATGCACCACCAGTAAATATGCAGCTTCCATGCCCGATGTGCAGCTTAACGCAACGCGTGGAGAGATGTTTATTATCAACGACCTTTTATACTCCCTGATGTTAAAATCCCATAACGACTCTGCTGTGATTATCGCAGAAAATACGGCATATAATTACATCTGCAATGTTCTTTCCGGAAATATTGATGATGATTATAATATAATTGAAAATAATATAGACAGTCTTGATTTTTTAAATGGTCATATGGATGGAAATTCTTCTTTTTTAAGTTCTCTTGAAACAGAACAGAGTAAAATGCTTGTACATATATTTACAAGTCTTATGAATAAAAAAGCTGCCGCGCTTGGCTGTACTTTAACACATTTCGTAACACCTAACGGTCTTGATGGTTCTGACGATGATGGAATACATTCAACAACAGCTTACGAGCTTGCATTAATTATGTCATATTGCATTAAAAACAGTGATTTTCTTAAAATAACACAGACTAAGGAATATACATTTTCATCAGTTGTAAAAAATAATCCGGCTGATACTTCTTATAACACCCCTGCCAATATAAGTAAGGGCATAACCTACAGTGTATCTAACGCAAATGTATTTCTTAATATGTATGATAATATAATATCAGGAAAAACGGGCTTTACCGGTGATGCGGGGTATTGTTATGTATGTGCCTACCAATGTGACGGAAGGACATTTATAGTAACACTTCTTGCCTGCGGCTGGCCCAATAACAAGACTTACAAATGGCACGATGCAAAGCTTTTGTTAAACTGGGCAAGGCAGAATTATTATTATAAAGAACTTATTAATTCAGACACACCTATGCGTGATATAGCTGTTAAAAATGGATTAGCTTCTTCTGTTAAAACCAAAATAGATGACTCTGTAGGACTTCTTCTTGGTCCTGATGATATAATTAATATCACATATAATGTACCCGGCGTTTATCCTGCTCCTGTCCATGTAAATGATGTTGTCGGAAATGTCAACATATATATTAATGATTCTTTATATACCTCTGTACCTGTATATGCTGATGATGAAGTTATGAAAAAAGATTATTGGTATTATCTAAAACAGCTTTTTTATAAATTCCGATTGAGATTTCACCTGTTTTAGGGAATTTAATAACTGTTATATTTTGTTATTAAATTCTCTGCAAACCCTTGAAAACACTGGATTTATCGCAGGTGAGCTTTCCCTTATTGTTTCC
>ERZ772969.157-NODE-157-length-74136-cov-7.212835_pt1 | contig 74136 bp, 95 predicted proteins | sample MGYA00511676_ERZ772969 | MGnify/ENA primary metagenome ERZ772969 (study PRJEB29015, sample SAMEA2737651) | human gut metagenome | biome: human gut; feature: human-associated habitat; material: faeces | place: China | collected 2012 ... | reverse complement strand
GAGCAGCGGTCTCCAAAACCGCGTGCCGAGGGTTCGAATCCTTCTACCCCTGCCATTGTACAGACATCCGAACCGCTGATAACGATAGTTGTTGGCTGTTCGGTGTTTGTTTTTACAGTAAAAATGCCGGAGGCGTAATGCCTCCGGCATTTCTTATTTTTCCACCTTTAGTCATACCGGCAAGGACAATATGCTGTACCGCTAAAGCGGTACAAAAATGCAGGGCAAAGTTTGTGCAGCTTGCCTATTGAAAGTGTACCGCTAAAGCGGTACAATATAGTTACCGAAAGGCAAACAAGCCACACAAAAAAAGGAGAACGGGATCATGGATGAAATCAGAGACGCAATCTACCAGGCAACGGGCGTTTACGTTGACGGCGCAGCCGTTGCGGATGAAATCAGAGAGGCCATCAGCGGTAGCGGCGCGGAGCCTGGCCGCCAGTGGATCACCGGGCAGGACGACGCGACGGCGCGCTGGGAATATTTCGTCGACTATTCCCGCGACGATGAGCTGGACGAAAACGGCGATCTGATCCAGTCCGACGAAACGATCCGGCTGCTTGAAATTTCCATTTTGCCGCGCAGCGCATCCACCAGCTTTGCAAAGGCCGGGCTGCCTCTGGGCAAAGAGTTCTGCGTCTCCCTCGACGTTGAGATTTAAAAGAGGTGCGCCGCATGGGAAAATCCGAAATAAAGGCCGCCCGTGAGCGTGCGGGCTACTCCGTCCGCGTCTTTTCAGAGCTTGCCGGGTGTTCCCCCTCAACGCTTCAAGATATTGAAAACGGCAGGAAAGTCCCCCGCGTTGACACCCTCCGCAGGATCGCGGACGCTCTGGGCTGCACAATGGACAGTTTGTGGCCCTCTGCGAAAAGTAAAGAATAAAAAAAGCGCTCAAGCCATACGGTTTGAGCGCTTTTCTTATTTCTCCACTTTGACATCTATCCAGCCAAGATGCGCGTGTTTGATAGCGACAGGGAATACTCCATCCTTTGGGCGATAGACTTGTTCGCCGGATGGTGAAACATGAACGACACTCAAATCCTCCGTCTTATATATCATCGCCTCGCCGCTTTGCCCCACAGCCCGCGTTGTAGCCCGTATGAGGGTACGCAGATTGTTGGATGCCGTGACGTATGCCCCTGCATCATACGGCCCCGGACGAATTGCACAGTAGGTCATTGGAGATCACCTCCTCCACCTTATCGGCTAAACCGTCATACCGCTGGCCAACGCGAAAAGCGGATGCGGCACAAATATTGTTTTTTGTAGTGTAGCTTTCATTGTACCAGCGGTTTGCCCGGCATTTCAGCGCCCACAGGATGCCCTGCAGGCGCGATGCAAAGAGAGTTATTGATTATCCACGATCAGCATCGTAATGCCAGAATCATAGTAGACATCGTGAATGATACGCTGAACCTTGTCCCAGTCACCGCCAGCAATGCCGCATCCAATGCGGGCCGGGACACCCACGATGTCATAATCATTGAGTACGGCATAGACCCTCAGCAGGTCGAGCGCCTGCCGCAGATAGTTGTAGGCGGTCAAATCAAACGACCTATCAACCGGGGCGGGGAACTGCGTAAACAGATTACAGATTTTCAGCTCCTCGCGCTTTGTGTCCAAAATCTGGATGCTACCCATCCACTCCGTTACGGGGAGCTTTGCGTTGTGGCGGCATTTCTCCACATAGGCGCTCTGAGATTCCGGGGTCAGCAGCGGCCAGATTGCCGCCGCGATGCCACCGCCCATCACTCCGAATGCATTCACTTGATGCGCTACGAGTGTAGCCTCGCAATTTAGCACATCGCCCTTGATGTATTTAACCATTTCAGTTGTCCTCCTTGCTATATTTATAGTCCCAAAAGCGCCTATCACTGTCAACAAAAAAGTCATTGACTTCCCACCGGGCATCGCAGGTTCGGTAGTTCTCACAGGCGGCAATGCTTGCATCCATAGGGACGCTCTTGCCGCGCTTACACCGATTGCCGATTGTCCCATCTTGCCGCATTACATAGTCGAGCGAACACTGATATAGGACACTGACAACAATGCGACCACCGCAAAGCGGACAACACTTGATAGCATTCCCGGTTTTCACTGTGCGACCTCCTCAATGGCCTTGATGGCCTGCTTTGCCGCGTATCTGCCGTTGGCGGTATTCTGCCGCTGCCACGCCCCCTGAGATGGCGCCCAGCGGAAACCCCACTGCTTGACAATATCGCGTATCTCGGCGACGGGCTTATCATCAAAAACCAACTGCACCCGCTCCGGGGTAATGCGCAGAACACCGCCCGTAAAAGTCTGCTCAGAATCGCCCTGCGCCTGCTGCGCGTCCAGCACGGCGAGGCGGGAGCGCAGGCGGCGGATTTCGGCGCCGTTGTTATCCAGTGCCCATCGCGGATATGGCGGCTCAGAACGCCCCGTAGACGCGCTCTGAGAGATCGGTGCCGTGAGGCGGACAACTTCCTTATCCGAAAGTCCCGGACAGCCTACGAGCGCCCCGTGCTTGCGCCAGTACGCATTTACAGATTTCATCTTTTCCTGCATGACCTCGCGCTCGGTGAGCTTTGCCTGTACGCGCTCCCGCGCATCGGCATCCATACCGCTGATGCCGCCGTGCCCCACAGCCCGAATCTGGTCAAGGATGCCTTGAATATCCCGCCATTCCCGCATGAGGGTGTCGTCACGGGAGAGTTGCTGCTGCTTCTTACGCACGGGGAAGTTAGACCATCCGGCGACCATGACAGACGGGCAAGATGCCCGGTTGCGGTTTGATGCGTTCATGTTGTCAGCCAAGCGGCGGGCATAGCGGTCAAGCAGGTAATCAATCTTCTCCTGCTGGGCCTCGGTCTTGCATTTCTTGCACTCCTCTGCCAGTGTAGCCGCTCGATTAACCTCTCGGCGGTATTCGCTGGTCGCTGATCCCTCAGCATAATCGCTGAGGCTGTTTGCCTGTTTGGCGCGGCGGGCCGCGCTTTCGTCGATGGGGTAGTATTTCATGGGAAAAACCTCCTTATAAGCTGTGTTAGTTTTTTCTTATCAGTAAAGCATTTTTAGGTAGCACTAAAATGCAATCATCCATGTGTTCAACAATTCCAGTCGCAAGATGGAGACGACCCTCGGACGTTTTCATGTAAAAGTCGCTATTCTTACCATATTCAAACATATCACCACAGCGTAAATCCTTATAACGCACCTTTCCGCTGTCATCCTCATCAATTACAGTGTTCGTGTTATTCATCGACCTGCTCCTCCTTATTTTTGTTCTCGGTATAACCGGATGTGCTGATTGCGGTCAGGATGTCGAAATAGGGAACCTCATCACTGCAAATCCAGATGACGCGGGCCAGCTCCGTGATGGGAACACCGCCCTTTGCCATTGTCAGTGCTTTTTCGTACTGGCGGACACTGCCGCAGGTGAACCACTGATATTTGTTGCACAGCTCGTAAATAATGGTTTCGTTGTTAATCATGGTGTTTTCCTCCTTAAACGTCAATAGCGAAGTGATGGTATGCCATCCAGCGCCCGTTGCGCTTGAACAACTTGTAGAAAATGGTGAACATTTGACCCGTGCAGTCATACGGCGATGGGGCGCAATCACGATAATAGAGAGCGTTAAATTCGGCATCGGCATCCTCTTTTGTCTTAGCAGTCAAAGTGATAAGCTGCCAGCCGCTATCGTAGTCAGCCGTGATGATTTTAACGCAACTCTCTGGACGATGGTAGAATGCCCGCAAATCCCGCTTGACGGCGTCCACATAACTACGGACGGCTTTGCCTTGCGGCATAGAGCGGAGAGCGTAAAGAATACGCTCATAAGACCTTGCGTCGTCAATGCTGGATATTTTCATGGCTTACCTCCTCAATCTTCATACGGCCAATCAGGCTCGGCGGCCAATCAAGCTCGGGCGCGGTCAGGTCGTGGATGACCTCAAACTTGTTATCGACCCAAATCACGATGCCAGCTTTGGCGCTGGGCATCTTGAGGGCCGTGCCCAGATACATATACTTGGTGCCGTATCCGTAGAGGATTTCAGCCTCGGTATAGGTGAGTTCCACGCGGTAGGTGCCGGAGTGTGTGCGGGTCGCTTTCATTTTGATGTCCTCCTGTGCGTTGCCTTGTTTCTTTCGATGGTTCTATTATAGTATATGCTTGCTATATACGCAATATGCAGACCTAACAAAGATTCGGGCGAATTTCGGGGCCAGCATTGTGCAATATGTATATAGCAAGCATATATCCATATATGGTATCATATTTTAGATAGGAGGTGTACCCCAAATGGGCGCAAAATACACGGAGGCGCAGAAAGCAGCATCCCAAAAATACCTCGGCGAAAAGACTGACAGCATCCAGATCAGAACCCCCAAAGGCACAAAAGAGCGCTGGCGGGAGGCGGCAACGGCGGCAGGCACATCCCTAAACCGCTATATCATGGATGCGGTAGAGGAAAAAATTGAAAAGCATCCCAAATGAAAAAAGCCCATCGGCAGACCATGAAATCTGCCGATGGGCTTTTTGCTATCCTGTGACACTCTCGCGCACGCGCGCGTATGCGCACTTGCATACATGGGCGTTATGGCGTTTTTAGGTGTATATTATACCATATATTATCTTTTTATATTTTAAGTGTCAGAAGTGTCATATATAGAAATAATAAGATGATATATCGCTAAAAATCCACATGACAAACCCACTGACACACAGCAAAACTACGTCAGCGCGTGTCGGTTGAAAATCTGACAGACTGACACTTGCCCCGGAAAGTGTCAGCAAAAGTGTCATGCGGCATATTTTGCGATACAACGAAAAAAACGGACATCCCGCAAATAGGATGCCCGCGCAAGTGTCAGTTGGTATGTCGGTCAGCGCTCAGGGCTTTTTCTCGCTCTGGGTACCGAAATAGAACGCTACTACCATCGTGGCGATAGTGAGAAACTTATCCGGCTCGATGCTCCCATTGATGGACAGCACAGCCAGCACCGCGATGATAACCAGCGTGATGATGGTTTTCACCTTGAGCAACGCTGCAAGGTTTTTCCAAAAATCATGCACCGGGGAGGTGTTGGGGGTGGTATCCTTGGTAGCGGTAATTTTTTTGTTGTCCATGACTTATCCTCCTTACTCGGTTTCGATGCGGATGGGCAGCGCCTTGGCCCGTTTATAGAGTTCCGTGCCCGTTCCGTTGCCACCCTGACTGTGGTAGCTGTCGTATAAGTATTTCAGATTGTTCAGGTCATCCTCGGTGATGTACCCGCGTTTGATGCACAGGCGGCACATCTGATAGATCCGATCATGCAGCACCGCCAGATTCCCTGTGTGTAGGTCGTTGACCGTCTTGCCCATCGCAGTCAACTGCCCCTCCACGGCATCCAGCCGGGGAGTGATTTGCTGAATCTGTGTTTTAAGGGCACTGATTTCTGCGTTCTGAGCTTCTTCGGGGGCTTTGTGCTTTTTCCATTTCGCCAGCAGGGTGTCCCATGCCTTGTCAATGGCTGTAAATGCCGTAGCTACGGCGACAACGGCTGTCACGACCTGCCACGGGGAAGTGATGACGATGTTCCACGACTGCATCGGATTTACACCTCCACAATGGGGATGCCGTAGGCTACGGCGGCATCGTGTTCAATGCGGCATCCGCGATAATCCTGCCAGCCGGGGGCGAACACCACAAAATCAGCGGTGCCTAGCAGCTTGAGGCTTTCGCCCAGATACCACAGCGGCGTTGCGTCAGCCGGGGCACCCTCGAAAAAGGATTCGATGACCTCGATTTCCTCATGGGTTTTCATGTACACATCGGCAATCAGCACCTTGCGCTCTTTGAGGATTTCGTCATCGGTCTTACCGCGCATCGGCTGAGAGATAAACAGTTTTTTCATGGATTTACCCCCCTTGTTATGCCCACGAGCTCTTGTACAGCCCAGCGTCCGTCAGGCCGCGTTCCTTGCACAGCATATAAATTGCGTCAGCATCTCCCTGGCTCACCGGCCCTACCGTGATGACCTGCAGCTTGTTTGCGGGCTTGTCCGCTGCGGGCAGAGCTTTGACCAGATGGTTCAAATCAACCACGCCAGTGATGCCTGCCACGCCGCCCTGCCCGTATTGGTGGATGTAGCGCGGTAGCGTTTTGTCGTAGTTCGTGCGCGTGTCGGCCAGCCAGCCGATGTAGTCCTTGCACAGGCCCTCGTAGTCGATGTTCGTGCCTGCGAAGGCCGTGAAGGTGTAGATGCCCGCCGTGAATCCGTGCGTCTTGGCCTTTTCGCAAAATGCCATAGCGATGGACGTGCGCTGGTCTTTCGTCAGGCTGTCGGCGCGGCCATCGTGCGTGGCATGACTCCACTCGGCATCGAAGAACAGCGGGTAGCCGGTCGGGGCAAGGCTTGCGCAGAAGTCGGCTTCCTCGCGGGCCTCATCCACCGTGATGGCCTGCGAGAAGAAGTAAAAGCCGAACAGCTTGTTGTTGGCCTTGGCTCCGGCAAGGTTGGCATCGTACTGCTCGTCCTTCATCAGCTTTCCGGTGCCGTAGCCGCGATAGCCGATGCGCACCAGGGCGCGGTAGGGAACCTTGGCCCAGTCGATGGTGCCCTGATGGTGGGACACATCAATCAGCACTTCTTCGGCGCCGGGTTGTGTAGCGTCTGCGGGTTTTTCTACTGCGTGTTCCCCGGCGCGGTAAGTAAACACCCGCCCGTTAGCCGTGGTAAAATCGCTGTCCAGCCACACCAGCGGGTTTGTGCGCATGCCGTTCAGAATCACTTCAAAGTGCAGATGTGCTCCGAACACATTTCCGGTCATGCCGCTATAGCCGATGAGGTCGCCCTCTTTGACCTGCTGACCCAGCTTAACGCAATATCTGCTCAGGTGCGCGTACCGGGTCTGCAGGGGCTTTCCCTCGTAGGGCGCGTGCTTGAGTCTAACCATGTTGCCGTAGCTCTGCATCCCGGTTTTGGTATGGCCGTCCCAGTCCTGCACCTGATCCACGGTGCCGTCCTCGGCAGCGTAGACCGGCTGCGTGCTGGTATTGCCGATCTGGGTGCGCAGGTCGATGGCCCGGTGCATACTGCCGTCGTTGTAAAACCATCCTTGTGTGACGATGTGCTGGGCCAGAGGCCACGCCAGCAACACCTCACCGTTTGAGAGTCTCATATCCTCAGCCCTCCTTTACCTGCGTAGCGACCACCTTGGCCATCTCCGCATCAAACTCTTGTGTAGCTGCGCCCAGTTCCGTTTCCAGCGCGTTGATCTTGTCGCGCCATTCCTCGCGCTGCTGGCGGACGGGCTCGTACTCCTCGGCGCTCATAACGCCGTCGGCGTGTTTCAGCGCCTTATAGTCGGTATCGGTCAGCAGGCTTTTAAGGGCGGTGATTTCAGCATTGATGGTGTCGATGCGTTCAAGAGATTTTTCCATTGAATGTGCCTCGCTTTCGATTTTCGTTTGGATTTTATCTTCCACGGCATGATGCCGTAGAGCTTATAGAACAGCAAATCCGTACAATGAACAGATCGGCGGGCCTGCTTTTTCACAAGCGACCCGCGCCACGACATATAAGAGGTGAGAATCTGTTCCATCGTCATCAGTCCCGCTTGCAGGAAATTGAAAAACTTCTTGATTTTGCGGCGCTCCCGGATGACGCTCTCACGGCAAGGCCGCTGTAAAACCTTGCCGTTGGGTAACAGGGTGAATTTGGTTTTTAGGTAGGTAAAACCTCGGCGTAGCTTGACGATTTGCGTCTTTTTGGGATTCGGGATAATGCCCTTTTCAGCGAACAGCCCAAACAGCAGGCGGCGAAACTCTATCAGCAGTTCTTTCGATTTGTTGATGACGTAGGAATCGTCCATATAGCGGGCGAACCACCGCTGCCGCCATTGATCTTTGATGGTGTGGTCGATGCTGTTTGGGTAGGCGATGGCAAAAATCTGGCTGTCCTCCGGGCCGATATACAGACCATTTTCTTTTGTTGGCTGGCCGTATTTGATGCGTTCAAGATTCGGCGCGTCAACAAAATTTTTCGCCAGAGCATTGAGCCGCTGATCGAGGATATGGCGGTCGATCACATTGCGCTTGAGATTATCCAGATTGATGTTGTCGAAAAAGGCGCGGTAGTCGATGAGCAGGATGTACCCGTCATTGCCGCCTGTTTCGCGGTAGAACTCATGCAGATGCACAGCGCACCGTTTGACTGCAAAGCTGATGCCCTTGCCCTCAAGGCTTGCGCCATTGTCATAGATCAGATTGCTGGACAGAATCGGCACCAGAGCATTTGTGCAGGCAGACCGCCGCACAACGCGCTCAGAGTAGTGCAGACTGTGGATAGCCCGCTTTTTGCCGCGCTCCACAATCCCAAAATGATAAAACCCTCTGCGGGTGTCGCCACCGCGCATGAGGGTTTTGTGGATTTTGATTGAATTTTTGAAATAACGGGCATTGTATCGGGCAACGCTGGCTTTCCACATAACGCCTTTGCGGGCGTTATAGTTGGCATCGACCAGCGAGGATACATCCGCCACCCGGTCAAAATTATCGTACTGTGCTATTCGTGCGCGGTGCTTGGCCTGCCGTGCCGCCTTACGGCGCTGATAGCGGGCCTCGTGCCGCTCTTGTGATGTCATCTCGGAATGTACCTCGCAAAGTGTTATTGTAGGGGCGCTGTTGTGTACTTCTTTGCGATACCAGCCATGAAACCCGGTACTCGGCCATCTGCCGTGTGGCGCACGGTAGTTTAGCCTGTTGTCGCCGTCGCGGGCCATGCAAGAAGCGTCCGGCTGATCGCGTCAAGATACCTATTTACCCGCTACTGCGGGAGGGTCGATAACTCCTTCCAATGATGATAAGGCTCGGATTTCGGTCTGCCTGTTGATTAGCCCAGCAAACCTACTTTAATACTGGCCGAGGATTCTCGTTGGAATCAGACGGGCGCGGACAGCCACGTGTTGGAGGCGTTGTTGTTGTTCGCATTGCCGTTGTTGTTCACATTGCAGAAGTTGGAGGAGTTGCCGGAGTTAGGGGTAAGCTCCCACCAGTTGTTACGGCTCTTTTATACAGCTATCGACCCGATGGCGGTCAACGGGGATAATGATGATAGTTTATCCCTGCTGCCTGTGCGGCCATCACGCTTGAATCGTTTACAGTGGGCACCATAGGCAGCGCCTTGGGTGTGTAGGCGGTCTGCTGTGGTGTTTGATACCGGGCATCTCCATTCGGCAGGGATGCTTTCGGCTTGAATTTTGCAGTGTCCGGGAATTTCGTATTATGCCGCCAGTCTTTCAACAGCGTTTCCTCACGCTCTAACAGGGTGCCAATGTAAACCAACTGCGCGGGCAGTTCCTTTTGTGGCGCAATGCCCATGTCAAGCCCGGTGTTCAGCCGGGAAAAATGAAACTCATCCATGATGAATTGCAAGCGATCAAACAATGCCTCACAGTCGGCCACGGCCTGCGCCTGCAATTCCTTGCGGCGGTGCAAAAGCTCATGGTCGAGTTTACCGCCGCTGTACGGATAGATGCCGTTCGCGGCGATGATGTGTTCCATCATCGTGTTCAGCAGATTCACGGTAGGATAAGCGAGAATGGGTCGCCATTTCTTGGGGATATACTTTTCCTGCATAACAAAGCCGGACAGGGCGCAGCGCAGTTCCACGGCGTTCTTGTAGAACTCCATTTCAGAAATGCTACGAAATCGGGATAATACGTTACTCATGGTTCACCTGATGCCGCGCCCACAAGGGGCGCGGGGATATTAGTAGGAGATTTACGAGATTCGGAAGCAGACGGGCGCGGACAGCCACGAGGTGGAGGCGTTGTAGCTGCCCGCATGGCCGCTGTAGCCCACATAGCAGAAGTTGGAGGAGTTGCCGGAGTAAGGGGTAAGCTCCCACCAGTTGTAACGGCCACCACCATCACCGAGGCCCTTGATACGGTTCATGTTGTGGGCAAAGATGGGGTACTGGACATACCCGCCGTTGGAGTATCCGTTGCCGCCCCAAACAGGAGCGCCGCAGACCTCCATCTCGGTAGGCACCCACAGATTGCCGAGGTTCGTCCACGACCAGCTATTGTCGCTGTTCAGCAGACCGCTGGCCGAGTAGCGCTCACCCAGCAAGGCGCGTTTGTTGGCGATAACGGCCTTGAGTTCGGCAGGCAGGAAGTAGTACACGCCGCCCTGACTGTAGTTCACCTGTTTAACGGCGGGGTCTTTGCCCGTGCCGTTGGGTACCTGCATCTTGAGGGAGTTCAGGAACGCATACAGATGGGAACACAGCCACGGATGCTTGTCACCCTTGCCTGTCACGGTGATGTTGTTCGTGCCAGCGGCGGGGGCCTCATCGAACGTGACGGTAAAGGTGGATGCGTCGTAGGTGTAACCAGTGACCTGATCGCTGCCCACGATGATGTTGTCGATGCTGTCCATCTGTTTCGTCAGCACAAACTCGGTCTTGCTGCCGTCGCCGGACAGCTTTTCCACGGGAATCAGACCGTTGTTGAAGTTGGCGAGGTTGTACTGAATGTACGTCGGCCACAGATCTTTAGAGATAAAGTCGATGTGATGGCCGACCTGCTGATCGCCGTACTTGTAGTAGGTGTCGATGCCCGCCACGACAGCCACGATGCGGGTCTTGGCGCTGTTCGTGCAGTTGAACGGGATGTAGTCGCCCACATGGATGCCGTAGAAGTTCCCAGCCTTGATGCGGGCCTGAATCCACTTCCACACACTGGTGTAGCTCTTGATCTCATCCGCGAACTTCAGGCTCAAATCCATGCCGGGATAGCCGTTGTCGGCGTTCATGCCGAGGAAAAAGCCCTGATCGCCGGTTGCGGGGTCAAGGATGTTGTCAATAAAAACTTTGTTTGCCATAGGTGTTGCACCTCCGCTTAGTAGTTGAATTTCACAGTCGTTTTATCGAACGTGAACGACTTTGCCATCTGGGTGGTTTTGGTCTTGCCGTCCTGCAGGTCGGCTTTGGTCGCCGGGTCAATCCCGGAATCGGACAGGGAGCCGTCAGCCGTCAGCGCGGCGAGGTTTCCCGCTTTGCCGGGCTTGGCCTTGACGGCCACATTGGCCCCGGCCTTACCGCTGTCCGCGAGGTTGCCGTTGGCATCCAGAGCCGCAAGGTTGCCCGCTTTGCTGGGCTTTTTCTTGTCAGCCTTGCCGCTCAGGTCGATGTTCCCGGCCAGCTTTTTTGCATAGCGTTTAGCGTCCTCACTGAAAATGAGGGCGATGCGCACTACATCAGAAAGTTGCATGATGCCGCCTCCTTACTGGCCGATGAACTGACCCGTTTCACCGGCGATGTAGATTTTGTGCTTGGCATCCTCGGCCAGCACATAGATCAGGCTGAACGGGGCGAAAACCTCGCTCTCGCTCATGCCGATAATGCCCTCGCCGGTGGTGGGCAGATTTTCGGGTTCCGTGTCGGCAATAATCATCGCCTCGACCAACTGCTTGCCGGTCTTAGGGTCAGTGCCTACGGGTTTGGTGTTGACACAACGCATAAAATTGTCCTCCTATGATTTATTTCGACTTTGCAATGTTGAATTGCACAGTACCGTTGGAAAACTGCACCTCCACGCCGCTGACATAAGCGGGGGAGCTGTGCATCGGGCACCTGCCCGGTCTTGCTGTCCAGCCCCGCCAGCAACACCTCACCGTTTGAGAGTCTCATTGATTTTCATCCTCGTACAGCGGATTTTGAATCTGCTCATTCGTTTCGGCATTTTCCGATGCTGCATCCAGCGCATCGTAGTATTCCTGCGCCAGCGTCTCCACCTCTGCAATGTCCGCCTCATCCAGCAGGCCGTTGTCGTAGTGCGTGTACGCCTTATCCAGCCAGAACGCAACGTCACGTCCTGCTGCAATTTCCCGCTTGATGCTGCGCAGCGTCAAATCGTGCCGCGCTTTGCTTTTGATTGCCATTTTATTACTCCTTTCAGTTGATAGAAGCAACCGCTGCTTCCAAATCCTCAATACGTTTAATGGGGTCTGCGCGTCCCGTCACAGTCGCGCTGTCGGCGTCTGTGAGCACGGTGTTCGCACCTGCAAGCGCGAGCAACGGCTGTGCGCCTGTCGCAGTGAAGGGGGTTGGCGTTGCCAGCTTATAAGCGATTTGGACAGGCCTGCCAGCGGCGTGCTGAGCGGCAAGATAGGTATTCAGGTCGTCAGCGCTGGCAAACAGACTATCAATATCAGATTTTTTAATAAAACAAAACTCGTAATTTGCATTCGCGCCAAACAACTTGGCGTCAAAGTGACTGCAACGAATATTTGCTTGCGCTGAAATCCCTGGTGCAGAATGCCCCGGGAGGTTATAAAAGGTGTTGTTGTATAAGCTGAATTTTAGTTTGTTGCCGTCCAGCGTGATAATCTTTGTGTTATTGTTTCCATCTCCATTCACCGCGTCCACCTCACCGCCATACACGGTTTCAGGCAGGGTCAGGGTGTTGGTTTGACCGGTGTAGGGTGTGTAGGTGGTGGGGGCGGTGGTACCAGCCACAAGCATAAACTGTACATTAGGGTATATCAGATGTATGCCACTCTTGCCACCCGCCAGCCATATAACGCTATAACTATCTACATTGCTTGGAGTTGTAAAAGTTGCGCTCTTGCCTTCATTGATATAGGTAGTGAGATTGATTTGCCTATTTGCTAGATTAGGATTAATGTTATTAGCTAAAAAAACCGCAAAAGCAATTCCGCCGCAACTCACAGGCTTAAATGTGTATGTAGTGTTCGGTTTCAGAGTGTTACTCCCAGCAAGATTATATCCGTTTGGTTCAAGTTGGTTTATATCCAGCAAGTTTTCCCCACACCGCTCTACTTGCACGCTGTCCCTGCCCTTGATGGGACGTATGTTTTCGTAGGGTTCCCACGCCGTGGAAGTATCTTTGGACACCATCAGCCGAAACTGTATGTCGTTGTTTACACCTGGTGTCAGCTCTGCTGCAATTGCCAGTGAGCTCTCGCTCTCTGTGCGCAATCCCCAAGCTCCATTCACCTTGCCTTTGATTGCCCAGGCAGTGACCTTGTAGCCCTTGCCCCGCAGTTCTTCCTGGCTGCATGTACAAACAGCAAAAGAGTAGTTTTCTGTTGTCGTCACTTCTTCATTCGGAACGCCGCTTGCCTTGAAAACATCTCCGTCAAGGGTGATGGTCATGCCGTATGGTTTTCCAACTGTGGGCACACATTTGTTTGTATCCAGCAGCTGCTTCCCGTCACCTGCCGGATACGGTGTTCCGGTACCTTCCTGCATGGGTTCCCACTTTGCTTTTACGCCCAGCGGGTATCCCGCAACAGGGTAGCACACAACAGGGTTGCCGCTTTCTTCAAGCGGCGGGCAGAGCATATCAATGATGTGCTTGCTGCTCCACGGCTTGTCCCCGATGCTGCTGTCATCGGGAGTTATGTTCTTCACGCTCTCGGCCAGCGTGTCCGCGCTCTGCTTGGCGTTTGCCTCGGATTTCGCCGCAGCCTCGGCGCTCTTAGCCGCCGTATCCCGGGCAGCCTCCGCGCCCTTCTGGGCGGTCTTGGCATCGTCCCGGACCTTCTCGGCAGCCGCCTGGGCATCTTGCGCACTTTTGGCCGCCGTTTGCGCCGCCCCCTGCGCTTCTACGGCCTCCGCCTTGGCCGCCGCCGCAGCAGTCTGGGCGTCCTGGGCAGCCTTGGCCGCGGTCTCGGCAGCTGCCTTGCTTGCCGCTGCGTCGCTGGCGCTCTGACCTGCATCATTGGCGGCAGCTGTGGCCGTGGCCGCTGCCTGCTGTGCCGCCGTGGCATTCTCTCCGGCGAAGTAGGCCGCATTGTTGGCCGCTGTCTTGAAATTCTCCGCCGCCAGGGCAGCCCGCGCAGCCTCCGCCGCCAGCGTATCCGCTGCGCTCTTACTGGCCGCCGCGGCAGCAGCCGCATTTTCCGCCGCTTCTTGGGCAGCTTGTGCGGCCTTTGCATACGGCCCGGCCTTGGCAGCATCCGCCGCAGCATTGCTTGCACTCGCCGCCGCTGCATTCTCACTGGCCTTCGCAGCCCTTGCCGCAGCCTGCGCACCTTCGCTGGCCGCCTCTGCGTCCTCTGCGCGCGCGTTGGCTTTTTCAGCGGCCTCAAACGCACCGTCCCGGTATCCCTTGGTCTCGGTCACGAACTGGTTCCAGCGGTCATCTGTCGGCACAGGGTCGCTGTCCGTGGTCTCGCTATGGTTCGTGACCTTATAATTCAGGTTTGTGGAAATACGCCGCTGGCCGTTTATGCTGCCCTCAAACGCAAGGCACCCGGAAAAAGTGTTTTCCTTTGTGGCTTCCCACGGCACATCTGCATAGCCGTCCTTCCCCACGACCCTCTTTGCCACAACCTTGCCATTTACATTGAAAAACGCCGTAATGGTCAAATCCTGCCATGCCGCGTCCAGTGTAAGGTGCAGCTTTTCAATGCCGTAGCTTCCCCATGTGCCTAAATCCAGCATGCCGCCGGTGGAAGTGGCTTTGTACCCGGCGAGGCTGATCTCATGAATAATTGTATTCTCTGCCATGCTTTAGTCCTCATCTCATACGGTAACAATAAACTCCGGCGCCTAATGTATAAACAACACCTGGATCATGATTAGTTTTGTGGAAAATGTCATATAGGTAGGTTAGTGGTGTTATCTGTGCCGTGCCGTTTCCGGCATAGGCTTCAATATTCAGCATATTGGCATTGCAGACATTTGTAACTGCATGAACGTTTCCAGAGCCACTATAATGCGCCAGAAATCCGGGTTCCGGTATGTCTTGTGCAACCACTGTTGCCGCGTACTCCGGAATAGGGCTTCCATAGCCGCCCTGATACTGTATGACCAGATATAAATATTTGTCTTTTGTCCATGTTGCCGCTTTTACGCGGCCTTTGCCGTTGTGGTATCCTGCGGGGACTGCGTAAGAACTGCCCGGGTTTATGGTTGTGTCCACTGCGCCCCAGTTCGGCATTTTCCCTTCCTTGATGGTTTTACCCCCTGCGTAGAACTTATTCCCTGCCAGCACATTGCCCTCGGTGGCGGTAGCAAGTGCCAGCTTGGATGTGCTGAGGCCACCGCCGCCGTTAAAATTTAGCTGCGTTCCATCGTAGAAAAACAGCACCCATCTGCCCTTGACGATGGTGTCTCCGTCCACTGCGTCTGCGCCACAGTAGGCCGGAACCGCTGCGCCATTGACTGTGAAGCTGTCACCTGCTGCCCAAGACGCGGGAATCTTGCAACGGCCTACTGCGCCGGTGCCATTCAGGGCATAGACCTTGCCCGTCTTCGTGCAGCTGTATGGCTGCACGGTCACCTCTCCGCCGCCTGCGCCTGTGGGGTCCAGTTCGGTGAATCCCGCCGCCACGCGGCGCTCCAGGTCGTTCATCGTGTCCGCATCGAAGGCGTCGCCATCTTCCATGATGATGCCCTCGGAGCGGGAGACGTCGTACTCGCCATCGTTGCCGGTCGGGGTCAGCTTGCGCCGAGTTGGATGTTCGCTCTGGCGATTGACCCATACTTTTCGTTCGTACATCAGATCACTCCAATCGTCTGTCCGGCGCAGATTTCGCCGGTGTAGCTGTGTTGTGCGTTCCTGCGCCAGAGCTCGTACATCGACCACTGCACCTGCTCCATCGTATTGATGTCGCTGTACAGGGTGCTGGGCGTCTCGGGCAGGGCCGGTGTTCCCGGCAGGGTGTAGTATGCATCGCGCAGGGTCTGGATGTTTTGCAGGATACGCTCCATCTCGCTGCGCGTCAGCAGGTCGGTCGGGGCCCATGTCTTGGTCTGGATTTTAGGCCCCAGCAGTTCTGCCAGATAGGCGGAGTTACCCTCCAGCCGATTCAGCAGTGCCGCGTTGATATAGCACTTATCCGCGCCTGCGGACACCTCCGCTTTGGTGCGGTCGTAGATTGGCTGCTGCCACATCAGATCAGGTTCCTTTCTCCGGCATGGATTTCACCCGCGTAGGCGGCTGCGTTGCTGATAAGTCTACGCCCGATGACCTTGGCGTCTGCCAAAAAGCCACCGGTCAAATCAAATTCCAGCTTTGTGAGCATCCCTCGCACCATTTCGCCGCCGAAGCTCTGAATGATGAGCCTGTCGGCCAGCTTTTCATCCCCGGCGACCATGGAGAAGTTCTGCTCATATCGCTGTGCGTAATGCTCTAGCACCCGCACGGCCACGGCCTCTGCGCGGCTTGGGTCTACCAGCGTGGCGTCTGTCACGGTCAGCTCGTTGTCCTGCACATTGGGCGGCAGGTTCGCCGCTGTGCGCTTCAGGACGACCGTGCTGTCGGCGTATTTGCGGCCCGTGACACAGACCTCGCCCGCTTCTGCAACTGTCAGTGTGCAGAGGTTGACGCCGCTTTCGGTGAGCTCTGCGCCCGTGACGGTCAGGCTGCCCACGACTGCCGGGGCATTGAAGGTCACCCGGTAGGTGCCCGGGTCAAGGGTGTCTCTGTACAGTTCCTCGGTGGATTCTCCCGGCAGGTATCGGTGAGCGGTCACTGCCACAGCGGTAATCAGCGGATTGAGCGTTACCTTGCTGCCGTCCTGCAGCTTACGATCATAGGTGATCATGCCGCTGGCCTTGGACGGCGCAGGGGCAATGCGTATAAGCTCGCCTCGGCTGCAATCGACCACAGCGCCTATGGCAAATGCGAGCTGCTGCAGAGCCTCTCTGCGCGTCCCTGCGGCGATGTATCCCTGCACTCGCTCTGCGGCCAAACTCTTGTCCAAGGTGTAGCTGTATCCTGTCAGGATTGCCTCTGCGAGCTTTGCTGCGGTGGTGTCGTAGATGCCCCCATCGAACGGTGAACCGTCCAGCAGGCCTATGGCATCGACGGCAGAGAAGTCCGCCAGCGTGTCACCGCTGTTGCTCCAGTCCGAGAGGTAGAATGTGCCCATGCAATAACTAACGCTGCTTGTGCTGCGTGCGTCCTGTTTGACATCCTCCCAGATCGTGAATTTCTGCTTGTGCTGCAGAACGTCAAAATATCCTTCTGGGTTTAAGATGGAAAAGCGGCCCTCTTTGTTGTACAGCGATACATTCAACGTATTGATGCTGATCTCGGAGCTGATGGGGTCGCATTCCTCCAGAACATGGGCCTCCACGATTTCGTGACCGCTGAAATGCAGGTAGACACCGTAATCAATGCCCGCCAGCTTGAGGTACCGCCCGGGCCGGTTCGTCTCGAGAAAATGAATGCGGATGCGGCGGTAATTTTCTACCTTCTTGGCGCAGTAATAATCCACCGAGTTCGGGTAGAAGAGCGCCGTAGCAATGAGTCCTCCGTCTTGGCTGAACCACTGGATTTTGACGCGGCTGGCCCAGTCTTCGGTTGGACTGTAAAAGTGCAGCGTGAGGCCGCTGCTGCTGTGGTCTTGCGTGAAGGTGATGTCCAGCACAGGCGGATCGGCAAACACGCCGCTCTTGTCGCTCTGCGTGGTGCTCCACAGCCCCCAGAAGTACTGCTCGGGAACCTCCGGGAAGAAGGAGAAGCTGCCATCCATGAGCCACTGCTCGCTCTCCAGTGTGCCGTATTTGTTTTGGCTCGGCACGCTTTCAAGCAACAGGTCACGGCCCAGATTGCAAAAAGGCTTTGCGGTCGTGCAGCTCGGCGTGCTGTCGCCTCTGGCGGTGACATCATAGAGGCCAAACTCCACGCGCGTATTGGTTCTCATTGGGGCAGACCCTCCTTAAAATCTGGCGGGGGTCTTGGCGATGAAGTTGATCGTCAGCCCTTTCCAGTAATTGGCTTTTCCTCGCTGCAAAAGTAGTTCGTCGCCGATGTTGGAGAAATATGCCATAAAGGTGTAGTCTCCGTCCGTGCCCGGGACCGTGACCGTGTGGAACTCCTCCGGCTCGGTGATCTTGTCCCAAAACCGGGAATACTCCGCACGGTCAATGCCCGGCGCGATCGTCAGCTTGTAGTTGAAATACACACCGATCAGCTCGCGCTTGAGGTCGCCGTTCTCTGTGCGCTTGGCGTGCTTGTCCAGAAAGTCAGCAGTGCGCTTGCAGCTGAGGACATCGACTTTGAATTTCTCGCCATCAATAATCAACATCAGTACACACCTCCCGTGACCAGCTTGGCTCCGCGCCGGTTCTCCTCTTTGTCGATATAGGGCTTGAGCAAGCGCACGAGCTGCTCTAAGCCGCCACTGGCGGCGAACTTGATTGTGAGTCCTGCTGGCCTGTGTAGGCTTCCATAACCTCTGCGAGGGCCTGCTGAATGGTTGCCAGCGGTGCCTCGATGTTGGTGCCATTGGTCTGGTCACCCAGCACAGCAAGGAATTCATGGTTTGCCGGAATGACTGCGCCCTGTGCCAGATAGGGAATTTGCGGCGCGGTGATGGGGTCGATGTTGAAGCCGACCCGCTCTACGCCGAGCTTGTCCTGCGCCCATTCAGGAACGTCGAAGCCGAAGCCGTTCAAGACACTAATGACTCCGTTCACGCCGCCAACAATGGCCGAGATCATGCCGTTCACCAGACCGATGATGCCGTTGATGGCCGTCTCGATTGTGTCCGTGATGCCTTCCCAGATGTCAGACACAAAGTCCGAGACAGCGGTCCACGCATCGTTCCAGCCCTGCTGAATATCGGCTGCTGCGCTGTCCAGCGCGGTGCCGATGTTTGTCCAGAAATCGTTCCAGCCCTGAGTAATATCCTCCCACAGCTGCATGCCGATTAGCTTGACGACCAACCAAAGGGCATCCCAAATTTCTTTGATTTTTTCTCCAGCGCTATGGACTTTTTCTTGCAAATTGTCCAGCGTTTCGCCGAGCTTTTGCTTGATTTCATCCCAATGCGCAGCAAGGCAGGCAAAGACGGCAGCGCCTAAAATAAGCAGTACCGCTATAATCGTTGCGGGCCATAGGCCGATTGCTGAAACGATGGCCGTAATCAAAGCCGTCAGGCCGCTGAGAATAGTTGGTAGCATTGTGCCGACAATCCAACCTGCAATTTTGCCAAGAAGCTGAACACCCATAATCCCGACCTGTTTTGACAATTCTGCTAAAACAGAATCGATGACAAATCCGCCAATAATAGGAAGTAGACTTGCCCCGATGATCGTCATTAGCATGGGCCAGAGATTATTTATGATTTCTCCGAGCTGAGATAAAATGCCAGCCCAATCAACAGCCTCAATGCACTCCATGATTTTTTGGCCGACAGCGCCCCAATCGACTTGATCAAGGATGCCATTGATAGCTTGCAGCACATCTATCGCGAGTGTACCCATCGCGGAAAAAAGCCCGACCCAGTCAATGGCGCCTATCATCGAGACAATGTTCTGGCCCAGAGTCGTCCAGTCGGTGCCCTGAACCGCTGCGATGAGCGTGTTCAAGAGGCCGATAACGAATCCGCTAAGCCCCAGGCCCGCCTCCATCCATGGAATATTTGCGATGGCCGAATTGATGCAAGCTGCGATAGAATTTCCAAGGTCTGCCCAGCCTGTGTAGGTCTGGACGAAGCCGTAAAGCGTGAGGATCGCTGCACGCATTCCGTCCGTCAAGACTCGCCCGAGCAGAGGCCAGTCAAGTTCTGCCACCGTAGTGGTGAGCCCTCTTGCGATTCCTGCGCCCAAGCTGTCCCAGTGAATGCCCTGCATGAGCGTGTCCGCAAAGATGAGCGCCGTGTTCAAGCCCTGCGCTACAGTATGACCTATAGCCTCCCATAATCCAGGCACTTCAATAAAGCCGTTGATGCAGTTGGCGATGTTGGTCGCCCATGCTCTGGCTTTGTCCTGAATGTCGGGCCACGGGATTGTGTTCAGGCTATCGCGCAGCTTCTCGCCGATCAGCTGGCCGACTCCGTACCAATCGCCATCTTTGATGGCCTGCAAGATTTCGTCAAGAAACGGGTTGTCTGTGTTAAAGTCGTAGTTCGGGGTGATGGCTCCCGCACCGCCGCCGCTGTTTTTATCCAGCACGTCCAGTTCATCGAACTTCGCCAGTGCGCCGTCCGCTGCGCTGCCTGCCGATTTTGCGGCCTTGGCATACTTGCCCATCGCTTTGGCCGCGCTCTTGCTTGCCCCTATGGACTTGCCGGTCAGGAAAGACACAAGCTGGGCGATGTAGTAAAAGGCGGTTGCTGCTGCGTTGGCTATGGCCGTGAGAGCCGGAAGGATCGCCTGAAGCAACGGTGCGGCTGCAGTGGATGCTGCGCCCTGCAGGTTGCCGAGCGCGGCTCTCAGCGTGGCCGAGGAGAGCGCGGCAGAACCCATCCATTCGGTGGTCTTCCGCAGTCCTGCAGAGATCAGGTTGAACACCAAGGCTCCGGAGACGATGCTCATAAGGCGATTTCGGAATTTAGCGAGGTTCTTACTGCTCTGGGTGAGCTTGGCTCGCAAGCCGTCTACGGCCCGTTGTAGGGTATCAAAGACACGCGCTCCGAGACCTCCGACCGTGCGCAGGGCATTGTTGAGGGTACCAGACAGCGCTTTGTTTAATCCGGTGATTCTGCCGGAAAGTAGTCCAGCAGAGCTAGATGAAGCGGGCACGGAACTTCCTTTAGGTGACTTAGCAGCTGCGCGTTCACGTGCGGCCCTGTTCTCCGCGGCCTGGGCAGCCTTATCCTGGGCGTTCACGGCCTTCTTGGTATCTGCTACGATGCGCTCCGCATGTTGTGTAGCCGATTCGTCTACAGTACCGTACGCTTTATTTTGCCGATTCTCGATTTTGGCAAAAGATGATTCTATGGCATCGGCTTGTTTGTTAAAATAGGCCTGCATGTCATCTTCGCCGCTAAGATGCTGAATTAGACTTTTTTGCTGATTTACGGCATCGTTTTCTTGATTTAGCTGTGCGGTAAGCGCTGCATGACGCTTTTGCAAGCCCGAAATAGCATCGCCTTGTGCATTGTAATCTGATTCAATCTCAGCAACTTTGGCATCTTGCTTTTCAAGATCATCGAGGAGTTTTTGGTTTTGATTCAGGAGAGAGGTTTCCCCCTCCATGCGAGATTTAAGAACATCTTGCACTTTTGAATCACTCAGGCCGGGGTATTCCGATTTAATATCAGCAAGATGGGATTTTTTGACATTCTCTAGCTGTGCGTTCACCTTTTCAAGAGCAACGGCAGTATCATCAGCGTTTTGGCGGGCTTGATTTAAGCTGTCGCCTAATGCGCTACGCTTTGTTTGCGCAGAATTTAACTGCTTATCTAAATCACCAATCTGCTTTGATGTGCTCTTGACCTTTGCCTGTAACGCTTTTAAGTCGGATTCTGCGCCCTTTTTGTTCAGGCGGGCATCTATTGTGATTGACCCATCTGCCATTGAATCAACCTCCTCTCTTTGACTTTGTTAGAGTTGGATTATGAATTGAGTAACGCAAGCAACCGCTCTTTTTCTGCCCTATTCTCCGCGCTTTCAGGAGCGTGGATTCTGATGATTCGATCATTCTCTTTGGCAAATTCCTGTTCGCTCTTGTCAAGTTTTTTTCCGTGAGCCCTTTTATATCGAATACTTACGACTTGAGCAAATAGCCCATCTCCAATACCGTAGAAAGCTCCGAGAAACTCCCACCAATGCAAGTACTCACATCGGCGGCAACTGTACCCCAGTACTTTATCAACAGCGGGTGCGATTAAGGCTGCATCTTGTTCCCAATCTACAATTCGAGGACGTGGAATTGTAGAGTCTTCGGGTTGTCCGCCATTGATAAACAAAAACGCTGCCCGTAACGCAGCATTTGCGTCGGGCAGCGCTTGCCATTTTGGGTATAGAATTTCAAGGCAGGCAGCGTACTGTTCCTGTTGAGTCATTTCCGGGTCTGCTAACGCCGCAAGGGCATCAAGTACAGCTCGGAAATCAGATCGGATGGCAAAATTCTGACCATCTACATCTACGGTTGTGGGCAGTTCCCAAGCGCTCACGCTTTCTGGCCGGGGGCCAGACCCTTGGCCGTGTTCAGGTAGACACCAACGTGCTTCTGCACACGCTTCTGGCTGGCCTTGATGGCCTTGCCGACCGCATCCTCAATGATGGGGACAGCGGCTTGGAGGACTTTTTCAAAGACCATGGAGCCATCGGGGAGCAGCGCTAGGGCAGAAACCCCTTTGAAGAACACCGAGGAGGCATCGCTGCCGAAGATGTAATTGACCTGTTCCTTGATGAGCTTGTCGGCCTCGATGATCTTATCCACGTCTGCGTCTGCATCCGATGCCAGCCCATCGGCCAGCTGCTGAATGGCGCGGCGGGCCTCCTCCAGTCGTGCCGCAATGCCAAAATCCGCAGGGTTGACATAAATCGTGCCCAGCAGGGTGTCGTCAAGGTCTTTAACCTCGTAGCTTTTAAGGCCTCTGTCGATTTTCAGTTCCATTGTACACCTCCGTTATGCTTAGGCCTCGGTGAAGGCCTTCGTGCTCGGGTTGAACGTGCCCGTGGTCTTCACGCCAGTGTAGTGAATATTGAACGGGATCTGGTAACCAGTGGTGTCGCCGCCGTAGCTGGAGACCTCGATGTAGCACTCCTCGCGCACAGCGGGGAAAGCGCCGGATGCCTCCTCGTTCCAGAGCTTGACCTCCACAATGTCGGTTTTCAGCGCGTCCAGAACCAGATCGCCGTCGATGATGGCCTGCAGCTTTTCAAACAGGGGGTCGCCCTTTTCGGCGTAGTAGGGGCTGACTTCGCCCTGCTTCTGGTAGCTGTCGATCGTCACGGACGTGTTACCGAGAATATTTTGCTTTTTCTCGACATTAGCACTCAACTCGGGGGAATACTCCTCCAAATCTTTGCCAAGGCGTACATACTCGGCGGTGCCCTCACTGTCGTTTGCAAAATGGGCATTCAGATAGTGCGCCATGTATTTGCGTTCAATCTTCATATTCAGTTTCTCCTATATGTGATTTGTATCTGAATCTGATATTTTGCGCTATCAACACCAATCTGCGATGGATACGCGGTCAGTGTGGGAACGATAGCGCAAACCCGACCCTCCTCTATGCAGGGGTAGTTTCGGGCATTGTTCTGCTCTACCATCCACGCGATCAAACCTGTATAAAAAGCGAGATTGTCGGAGTTTTGTTTGACATCGGCCCCAAAATTTTCACGCGTAGCAAAAATATAGTTTTGAGTCTGCTTATCATCCAGAACATAATCTCCGAGGATGTTCTCATGGTAGGTCAGAGTGGATGGTGATGCGTAAATGGCGTATTCGGTTGGGTTTTCGCCGAGGTAATCAGCACCAAATCGTTTGTTTTTAGATAGCAGCGGGCATTGCCTAAACCACTTCCGGATTCCCTCAGTGCTATTTGATACCTGCGGCATTTTTTGCCTCCCTTACAATGTCATCGATGTGATCGGCTTTCATTCGTTCGGCCCAAAACGGCCCGGCTAGAGCGTTTTTATCAGTTTTGTACTGAATTGCTCTGCCAGTGGGAGTTTTTCTCTCGCCGGGACGAGAGAAAAATCGTGTAGGCGTTCCACTGTTATCATCAAAAACTGGAATATTCGGGCCATAAACTTCGCCCATGTACATATAATGCGCATAGGGGCCGGGGTACACGATGATGCCAGAGCCTATGTCAGATGCGGCGTAAGGGCTTTTTGCAAGCATAAATGTGTCCGCAGGAGTGTAATCCATGCACCATCGTATTACCGCGTTATCAATGACCTTTTGGACAATTCCGTGATCTCCAAAGCCATGGTTGGTAAGAATAGTGTTTATGCTATCGAAATCAAACCGCGAATCTACTGACAGTTGCATTAAGCACCTACGACTTTCCAATGCCGCGCCTGCGGAGCACGACGATTGTCTGTAACCTGCAAGATAGTTGCGGCCTCGGAGTAGACATCATGAATTGTGGAGGGACGCAAGCCCTCAGCACCAACGCCTAGAACTACGAGATCGCCAGCGGCCAACGTGAAAGCGGTGGCAGGGTCATCGGTGGTGGCGTACTGCTTAGGGGGCAGATACACTTTGCCGCCGAAATCCGCATCCGTAGGGATGCGGATTGTGACCTTGTTTGCCGCTTTCAACCCGGTGCTGTCAACGGTGGTCGCATCGGAGTTAAACCAGTGAACGCCCCGGATGACGGTGCGCCCATAAACGTCGCAATCTTCCTCTGGGTCGAATCGGCGGTTATACAAAGTGACGGTGTCATTGCAAAGTTGCATTTTACCTCACTCCTCTATACAGCAGGGGAACGCCGTAATCGTCCAGCTCACCGTACAGCATATCCGCCGCAATGGCGTTCATCTGCTTGGCTGCGGCATCGGCATCCGGCACATTCCCGTGATTCTCCGTGTAGCCATCCGTGTTAAACGATGTGACTGTGGGTGACGTGACCTGTGCCACGGCACCGACAGCGCTTTCCATTTGCGCCAGTGCAAAAACGCAGAGTTTGACCGCTTCGGGAATCTCGGCCATGTTCTGGACACGAGAATCCGTCAAGCGATCAATGCGTTTTCTGCAAGCATATTCCAGCGGAGGCCACGCAGCGGCATCAACGGTGCCGCCAAAATCCTTGTACTCGTCAAAGGTGAGGTACATATCGTGTGCCATGTGTAAACCTCCTAAGCGACCTGAGATCAGGCCAGAGAGAGGATGCGGGCGATGGGGATGGCCTTGCGGGCGATGTACTGCTTGCCCTCGGCCTCGTTGGAGTTCACCAGTTCCCAGTTTTCGCCGTCCTCCAGCTCGTCATCGGTGGGAGACAGGCTCTTCATCTTGGCCTTGGTGAAGTTGATGCCGTAGGGGGCAAAGCACTTGCGCTGACGGCCATAAAGGGTGTCCTCGCCGCCGTTGGTGTGGGGATCACGATCCATCTCGTAAGGCACCTTAGCGCCGCAGTCGGTGTACTCGATAGCACCGTCGCCCAGAACGTAGGTAGTGTAACGGGTCTGAGACACCTTAGCCACGCCTGCGGTGGTCTGGGCGGCAGCGGCCTTGACAGCGCCGGAAACGGTCACGACAGGCAGCATGCCCTCGCCGCCGAAAATCTGCTTGAGGGTAACGACAGCACCAGAAACGGTGACGATGAACTTGCCCTCGTACTGAGCAGACAGCACAGTTTTCAGCGCCTGAGCCTCAGTAGCGGTATCGCCGGTCTTGAGGGTCTTGTTGGCGGTGGAGGTGGATGCGGCAAAGGTATAGGTCTGACCGTCCACGGTGATGGTGTTGCCATCGGTGCCAGCGGTGCTGACAGTGATGGTGTAAACGCCCTGCACCTCCGGGGTGGTGACGGTTTCCACGGCAGGCATGGAGTCATCAACCAGAACGGTGCGGCCATTCAGGGTGCCGATATGCAGCTCGCGCTCGATACCGTCCTTGTCGGTGTACTTCATGTACGCCAGCAGCTTGAGGTTTTCGAGGCCGGTAGCAACGGCAGAGTGCATAATGGCGAGGCTGAACGCACCCTTGTTGTCGCCGCAAGCACGCTGCATGGCGGTGTTCAGAGAGGTGCCGTCCATCAGGCCCAGAGCGCCCTCGGAATTGGTCTTGCCGGTGACATCGTAGGTGTGTTCACGGACAAACTTCACGCCCTCAGCGTCTTTCATGGCGAAAACGCCGGTCAGAATCTTGATGATGGTGGCCTGATCGACTTCATCCCAGTATTCGCCAATCTGAGCGGCGACATCGGCGAGAAAATCCTCGCCGCCGGTGATGTCGTAGGAGAAGTCGCGCTCAGTCCATGCCTGTGCGCGGCCCACGACAACGCGGGAGTGGGAGAAAGTCTTGGTGTTGGTGGCGGTGATGTTGGTGGAACCATCGTAGTTCTGAGGGACGGTGCCGCTGATGATGCCACGCAGGGGGATGGTGACGTAGTTGCCACCGACCTGATCGCTCATGGACTGCGCGATGTCCTGACGCTTTTTGATGGCGCGGGACTTAATCAGCTCGCTGCGGTTCAGGTTGGGAACGCGGTCAACATACTGCTTGAACACGTTACCATTGAAGTTTTTGGAATCAAAGATTGCCATGTGGTTATGCCTCCTGTTGAATTTTTAGGGGTTCGTCGGGTGTAGCTCGATTAGTTAAAATCGGGCACGAAGTTGGGATCGGCATTTGCTGCCGCCATCTGCTCGGACAAGCTCATTTTGTGCGGGTTTCCATCGGGCTTTGCGGGAACCGTGATGGACGGGCTTTTCTTAGCCGGGGCCGGTTCATCAACGACAAAACTGCCGGGGTCGTCGGTTTTGTACTGGGTCAGAAACTCGTCGTAGCCCTGCATCTTGCCGTTCTCGTCCTGCTTAAACTGCTTGGCAATGGCGTCCGCGATAAACTGCTTTTTCGCGGCATTGGAGCTGAACTTGACCTCGCCCGCCTTTTCGCGGATGGCAAATTCATACGCCTGTGCGGCGATTTTTCGCTCCCACTCCTTGCCGTCATTCTCGCGCTGCTGACGCAGTGCCGCGAGATCGGACTGAACGGATGCCAGCTTGTCAGCATCGGTCTGTGCGGCGGTCAACTTGGTCTGCAATTCGGCCATGTCGGTGTCACGCTGCTTGACCTGCCCCTGCAGGTCGGAAATCTGACCCTGCAAGCCTTTGACCTTGGAATCCATCTTATCACGGCTGACGTAGGAACCGTCCGCGATGTTGGCGAGTTTCAGGCCCGCCGCGCTGATTTTTTCGGTCAACTGGTCGTAGGTCAGCGCCTCGCCCTCAGAAAACAGATTTTTGAGCAATTCCATAAGATTGTCCTTTCGCCGCGATTGATTTAGCTTATAATCGCGCGGCCACTCCGCGCACGTCGCGCCATCGCATTTATTTCCCTGCAATGCCGGGTATTTATTTATCAGCCAAAACGGCGTGATAACACAGAAAAAGCGCCGTTTCAGGCGCTTACTTTTATGGCCCTAAAGCCGTCCACTGCCATGCGGTCACGGCGCTGTGACAGCCCGGATTGCTTGGCAATGAGATTATATCGGGCACTCAGGGCGTTGATGTGCTGCTGTGCCTCACGGCGCAGGTCATCGTCGCCAGCGGCCCGCGCGGCAATGGCAACGTCTTTCCAGCGGCGGGTATCGGTTTCGATTTTCCGCATCATCTGCGAACACTGATAGAGGGTCAGGCCCTCTTTGTTGCCGATAGTCACGCCTGCATGGTTTGACGTTATCCATGCCGCCAGTTGATGGTCGGAGTATTTGCGCACCGAATATTCGGTGCTGAACGGTGCGGCAAAGTGCCCGCAGTTCCACTCGCCGATAGGGCGCTTGAATCCTGCAAAGTGATGACCGTCCACGTCCACGCAGGCCATGCCCGCCTGCATTTTGGCGTATTCGGCCAGCAGGAAAACATGACCCTGCACCGGCTCATGGTCGGGGGCGCTGTTGAGATGCGCGGACAGCTCCACCGCATCATAGCCCAGCGCCTTGCCGATTTCGTCGGCGCTGTGCTGGGCGATTTGGCAAGCCCCGTCGATGATGTTCTGGCGGGCGGCAGTATCAAGGCGGCGGTGATAGCCGCTTGCGTACTGCACCTGCATCCCTGCCCAGCCTATATCTTTGATGGTCTGCCGCATAGCCGATTTGTAGTCGGTCATGCCGGTGGACACGCTCAAAATGGCCTTATCTATGGCCTGTTGATAGGGCACGGATATGGCCGTAGTGTTGGACAGGTTTTGCAGCGCCCCAGAGGTCTGCGCGGCGATGTTGCGCGTATACTGTATGAGCCTCTGATTCTCCTCACGGGGCAGCGGATGCGCCGCCAGCACGGCCTTAAAGCGCGGGTCAGTGAAGTTGTCCTGCAAGGCGGTGTTGTACACAACGGCCATCTGCTGCTGTGTCAGCCGGGTTGCGGCTTGGAGCTTGCCGGAAATATTGGCGATGTCTGCACCCATTTCCAGCATGATCGCATAGCGGTGTATACTGGTGGGGTTCATCTCGCCTATTTTCTTTATCTGCGCCGCTATTTTCTGGATGAAATACAGATTGACTTCATCCAGATTCGCAATCATTTTGCGAACGGCGGCATCAAGCTCTTTTTGGGTCAGCACGGGTCATCACTCCTCGCCGGGGCCACTCCCGAACGGTGTAGCCGGGTTGCCCCCGCCCTGATCGGCATTGTCGTTGTCGCCCTCGTCCGTGGGAACGGTGACATCGCTCTGGTCGGGGTTGGGCTGCTGGATAGCCATAGCGGCCTGCATTTCGCTGACTTTTTCCTGCTGGACTTCCTGCAAGGCCTTTTCGGCCTGTGCGCGGGTTTCGCCAAAGAACCACATACGCATCTCAATTTTGCTCATCATGCCGTTATTGAGCATGAGGAGCCGTTGCTGCAACTGGGTTTCGGTATCGGCGATAACGGAATCATCCCAATCGAACGACACCTCATATTCGCCAGCCGGGGCGAGATTGTACAGGTCGGCATACTTATCCATCGCCCGCACGACCTCGCGCAGCGCACGCTCAAGGGCCTGCTGGTTGTCGGCAATGGTGGTATAGGTACGATTGCGCAGGATAGTCAGCTCAGTGGCCGTGCGGGCCTCTGTGTTGGCATCGGAGAGGGTGCCACGGGCGAGGCCGGACTGATCTTCAATCTTCATCAGGATTTGGTTCAGACCGGCCACAAGGGAGCTATCGCGCAGGGTCGGGGCGAAAACATGATATGTTTCATCAGTGCCCAGATCGACCGCGCGGAACAGGCGCTCGTTCAGCTTGGGGGTTTCCATAGCCTTTGCGCCGTTACGCATAACACCGTCAATGGGTCGCAAGGCCATCGGGTCAACGTCAATAGCCATTTCGCCGCCCTCAAACTCCCACAGCAGGCGGCTGTACTGTGTGTCAGCCTCCTTGATGGTGTCCATGCTCTTAGCGAACACAGCCACGCCCATAGGGGAAAGCGGGTCAACGGTGTTCGCCGATGCCACGCGGAACCAGCCAAAAAGCTGCCCATCCACGTTGTTGACGTAGACCACGGGCTTGAGGTCTTTCCACTGCGGTACTTCCGTCAAGGGAATTTCCTTGCCAAGAGCATCGCGGGAACTGGACTTAAAGGCCCGCTGCGTAATTTTGATTCTATCGCCCTCGACGGTGTGCCGCTCAAGGCGGGAATAGTAGGTTTTGCCCTCCGAGAACATATCACGGAAAACGACATCGGACAGGTCGCTGTCATCGCCGAAAGCAATGGGGTACAAATCCCAATCGGGGGTATAGTCGAAATAGATATGCCCATCACGGACATACGGCTTTATCGTCATGCCACCAGCCGCGCATCCGATCTCGGTCTTGCTCCGCAGCTGTGTAGCCAGCTTCTCAAACTCCTTGCTCAGAAATTCCGAGCGCGGGTTGGTGATGTCCTCGCCTGTGCTATCATCCTTGCCCGCCGTGATGCTCCACTTAAATTCAAGCGTGACCTGACGGGAAATCTCGGACGCGATGAACGCAGGAATGTTGAGGGTTTTGACCTGCTCGTTTTTGTAGACGGGCTTGTCCAGATACGCCCGGTGCCATGCTTCGAGAGCAATCTGCATCTCCTGCGACAGCGGCGTGTCGATGCTCTCCACCTGCTGGATATTCTGATACGGAATCACTCTGCCTAACACCTGCCTTATCATGGTATAGATACTTGAAAAAATAGACATGGGCTGTACCTCACAGGCCGCGCCGTTTCCAAATCGGATTGAGCGCGTACCGCACACTGTCAATGCTGTGGTTGTCCTTATCGGGGTATTGCCCGGTCAGTTCGTCGTCTTTGGTGCGCTCGTATTCGTATTCGGCAAACTCTCGCGCCGTTTCCGGGCATCGGTTGGGGTCAACGACGATTTTCACCAACGATTGCAGCCATTTCATGCTGTACCGCACAGAATCCGGCCCCTTTTCAGTGGGGCGAATAGATGCGCCGTAGGCTTTCAAGTCCGCAATGGATTTCGGCTCGGCGCTATCTGCAATAATGAGGTCTTGCGATGTTACGTTCTTTTCTTTCTGCAAGCGCTGCCAGAAAACCTCATTCGGAGTTTTGTTGCAGCGCAGTTCATCGAAAATATAGAGCGTCATCTTTGAGGGACGGTAGCACATCTTGCTCCAATGGTTGGGATCGGGATACCAGCCCCAGTCGATGCCCTCGTAGATATAATCAAACGACGCAATTTCGGCATCGGTGATTTCTCGCAGTTCAAGGTTGCTGAACACCTCGCCGCCCGTGCCCGTGGGGATGCCCAGATACTCATGTTCATAAGCGCGGGGGTTGGTCTGCCGCAACAGCTCCGCATCATCAAAGAACATCTGGCCGAGCCATTCAGGCGGCACGGTCAGATAAGTGCTGGAATGAACCAGTCTATCGGGGCGCTGAACAAGCGCCTCCTGATTCATAAAGTTGTTCAGGGTGATGGGCGGGTTGAACGACATGAAATTCCAAAACTTAGAGCCGCCACGGTTGGTAGATTGCAACACGTTTCGGATTTCTTTCATCCCATCGAACGTGTCCGCTTCTTCAAACCATGTGATGGCGCAGTACCCTTTGGGGAATTTCAACGATTTCAGCTTCATCGGGTCATCAAGACCGCGAAAAAGAATCGTCTGCCCGGTGCTTTTCCGGGTGATGCTCATGGGGGAAACATGACAGATAAATTCGCTGTCAAGGCCCAGCTTGTCAAGGGCAAAGACCATCTGGCTGTAAACGGAATCGCGCAGGGTGTTGGCGGTCTTACGGAATATGACCGCATTGCAAGCCTCGTTTCCCGGCTGAACCATAATCAGCGGGATAGCAAAGCCAATAAAGGACGATTTCAGCGAACCGCGCCCGCCCTTGAGGAGATATTGCGAGTGCCGATGATCGAGAACATCATCCAGCAGTTCGTCATAGTTGGGCGCGATGACATCTTCGATGTAAACATCAGGCATCGGGCACCGCCTCCCCATCGGCAGGGGTCATGACGGGTGTAGCCGTGCCTGCCTGATCGGCGTCAGCTTGCTCCGCTGCCGGGGCATCGCCCTCAGCCACGGGGGCGGGCTTCTCGCCGCGTATCAGGTGGATGCGCACTGCATTAGGGTCGCTGGCAGGCTCAGTCTTGCCGGGGCCGCCTGCGCCCTCTGTGGGCGGCTCAGGCGGGGTAAACTCATCAACACCAAACTGGCCGGGGGTGCCCGGTTCCTGCCCCAAAACGCGCAGAATGGCGAACAGGGATTCAATGTTGCCATTGATGGCAGATTGGATAAGGGGAATGAGCATCTGCACCATGAGGGTCGTATTCTCAGAGAACACGTCATCATAGCTCGCCAACTCGGCGCTGGCCTTGTAGTGGGCCTTGCCGCCCTTTTTCTTGTGCTGAGGTTTTGTCAGCAGGTTCAGCAGGGCATCCTTTACCAGCTTCTCCTCCCGGCGCTTTTTGGCCGCTGCCTTACCGCCTTTGGAGCGGATGGCGAACGCCTCCTCCGGGGGGAGCTGATTCAGTGGCGGTTTCATCCCGGACGTATTGCGAGGCTTTTTCTGCTTTTTCTCGCCGGTGTCGGCGGGCTTCGCGTCTTGCGGCGCGGGGCATGCGCTGATCTCCGGCATAGCCTCGGTATTTTCGGGCATCTGCTGCCACCTCCTATCAGTAAAAATAAAAAAAAGCACCCGGCGCATTTCAGCGCTGAGTGCTAAGGGGTATTCAGTTACTTTGCGATGGGATTATTCATCGTCTGCGTCATCTTCGGCATTTGCCTCGGCATCCTCGGCATCGAGAATGGCGAGTGCCTCAGTATCGCCCCGCTCCGTCAGGATGCGGCGCTCCATGTTGCGCAGGTCATCAAAAAAGCTACCATCCGTTTCAATAGTTCTCTGCTTTGCCATATCGAATCTCCTCTCAATTCATCGAAATTAGCGGTTGTATGTATAATCCTTTTTGCGGGTGATGAACTCATAGCCAAACTTGGGAGCCGTGCGCCGCCAGTAGTCGTTGAGATAGCCAACGGCCATCTGGCGGGCCATGTGTATGGCGGATTGCTTGCTCTTGCCGTCTTTGAGCGCGTCATCATACGCTTTTGTATAGCGATCAGACAAATAACGCTCGATCTGCTTATAGTCTCGGTTGATCTGGTTGTAAAAGGCTTTAGGTTTTGCGCCCTGCCCCTTACGCATGATGTAGTTCATCTCGCCTTGGCCGCTGGCCGTGGCACGGTGTTCCGCCCATTTGGACTCCAGCATGTTTTTAATGTCGGCAAAAGAGAATGTGCCGCCGAAATCTGCCGCGCCTTTGGGGTGTCCGTGCGTGACAGTTGCGCCTTTATAATCCAAAACAGACATCGGGAACGATACGGACGTTGCATTGCCCTTGTACGCCTCGATCAGCTTACCGTCTTTGTCAAAAACGAAAAGCTCCTCATGTTTCAGATTGCGGATGCGACGTTCTGCATCCTCAAGGCTCATGTTGCCGAATTTGGAAATATCAAGCGGATGCGGCGAACCGCCGCCCTTGCCCTCTTTACTCAGCCAGTCGATAAAACCGTTGACATTGCCTTTACCGCCTCTGCCGCCCATGTTCAACCTCCATTATAGCGCTATGCGTCGATTTTGTAAATAAAAAAGCGCCGCAATGTCGGTTTTGACATTTCAGCGCTTAGCGTATTAAATTTGCGAATCAGTCATCCGGGACGCTCTCCCGTACATTGCAGGGCTCTTTCTTACCCTTTACTCGCGCCTTGAGTTTTTCCTGAAACGCTGTAACGTGAAAAATGTTTCCCTCGCACCCGGCGGGCACCTTGCCGTAGAAGATGATCTGCGCGGGCTGTAAGCGCCGCAGCATCTCATTGTACCCAGCCATGAACAGGTCTGCCGATTCGGGGCTTGCCTGTGTGCCAACGCTCGACACGGCCACCGCGCCGCCTATCGGCTCACCGTCAAAGCACCATGCAAAGCTATCCGGCGTACTCCATGAGATGGTCGGAATGACCTTGATGCCGTGGGCCTGCCAATAGGCGCCCAGCCAGTGCTTGCGGTAATGGTTGTAAATCTGGATAATGCGGGGAAAGTCTGTATATGTGCTGAAATCGGGGGTGCATACGGTGTCGAACCGCGCCATCATACCGAGGTAGTTGTCGGGATGCGCCCAGATGCGGTTGAACTGGTAATCGTCAACGAAAAAGTGAACGCCATGCTCTGACGGCTCCTCGCACCCTTTGGCGTAGTTGAAACTTATCCAGTTTTCAGCCGTAGTCAATTCGGGCCGCAGAATGGGGATGTCGAACCGCCCAGCGCCGGGGAAAATGCCCTTATTGAGATTCTCGTAATTGCGTTCTGTGCGGTACACCATAGACCTCCGGGAAAGCAATAAAAATGCGCCGCAGTTGTGACACTGTGGCGCGTAATATAGGGAAGGTCAACGGCGGCAGTACCGGCGTCGGCCCTCGCGGCGAACCGCGATAATAACCAAAATCAGGCGCGTCATACGGGGAAAGGAGAAAAAGCCCGTTTTGCCGTGGACGCGCCGCGAGGTGAAATGCCCTCAAGCCTCGCATGGTTGCACAGGCTGGAATCGAACCAGCTACTTGCAGGGTATGAACCTGCCGAGCTGCCAATGCTCTACTGTGCGATATAATATAGGCCACTGATCGGAAACCGCCAGCGGTGGAACCGCGTGAATGGCTTGCAAACCGCAATTTGCCATCACTGGGGAGGTGCAGATCACTTGTGCCGCCGCAATGGCCGGACGACGGCAATGGCCTAATGGAACCGCATAAGGGCCTTGCACCCTTGCCGTGCTATGGGGATAACACAGCGCCCTTTTCGCTCTAATTGCTGATTGAACAGCTATGCGGTAAAATGCCCCGGCCCCGTAGGCTACCGGGGTAAAATTTAGTGCAGGGGTCAAGGGCCTGCACAGCGCCGGGCGTGAGAGGCGCACCCAGCGTATAGGGCTTTTGCCACCTCGGCGCAAACACGAACGCCGCCGCGCTCATTCACGCAGCGGCGTTTGGAGGTGACAGCGGGGAAAGCACGAGCGAGGGAGCGCCCAGAACTCCCTCGCCCTAAACCCGCAAATACATAATACGCGCATGGGGGCGAACAATCAATATTTTACGTTGAATTGTTCGTTTTGTTCGCTTTTTTCTATGTGGTTTTTGCTAAATAGCGCTTGCAGGCCATACGGCAGGCATCGCCAGTGTATCCCGCGCCCACGCTTGCGCCCACCTGCGCCCACGACAGGCCGTCCACAAAGCGCAAGTGCATAATGAGCCGTAACTGTGCATCATCCACGCCGTCAAGGTACGCTGTGATGCGGTCACGCTCTGCCATAGCGCGGGCCAGCTTGCCCCTGATCTGCTCTTTCAGTTCGATAATGGCTATCGCGTCACTTTCTACACTCGACCTTGCACCGCCGCCACCGGGCATCCCAGACATATTCGGCCCACCGGGGGATGTGGCGCGGGCCTCAAGCTCTGCAAGGTGCTGTTTATCACGGTCAATCTCCAAATTCAGCCAATGGAGCTGAGATAATTCTTTCATCGTCATAGTCAGACGGCCTCCTTTGCCGTGATGATTTTTGCTTTTAGCGATTCCAGCAGATGGTTTTGTTCGGTGACACGGCCCATGACCGTTGCGATGGCATCCTCATCCTGCCCGCCCTGCACGACCAGCGAATGGATGACGACGGGATGCGTCTGTCCCTGCCTGTGTAGCCGCTTGTTCGCCTGCAGATAAACCTCCGCCGAGTATGTCAGCCCAAACCAGATGATGTGATGCCCGCCGTGTTGCAGGTTGAGGCCGTAGCAACAGGACACGGGATGGGCCAGCAGAATGTCCACCTCTCCCGCGTTCCATGCCCGTTCATCATCAGGGCCGTTGTATACGCGCACCCGCAGACCCAGCGGCTCAAGGGCGGCGAGGATGCGGGAAAGGTCGTGCTGAAACCAGTAGAACAGCAGGGCGTGTTGACCGTGCAGACCCTCAATCAGCTCCACCAGCGCCGCCAGCTTGCAGTCATGAACAGGGATGACCTTGCCCTCCTCATCGTACACAGCGCCGTTGCAGAGCTGTAACAGCTTGCCCGCCAGCACTCCCGCCGTGCCCGCCGTGATGGTCGATTCGTCCACTTCCAGCAGGGCATCCCGCTCCAATCGCTTATACGCGGCGGCGGCAGGGCCGTCCAGCTTGACGGGTATCTCATCATAGATGCGGTCAGGGAGGGTCAGATAGTCGTCACTGGACAGGCTGATGCAAATATCACTGATAGCGGCATAGATGGCCTCTGCTGCGCCCCGGCGGGCCTTGTAAGTAAATATCTGCGACCTGCTGCGCTTGTCCGGCTCAAAGTACATATCGCGGTAAACAGAGATCGTGCGACCCAGCCGCTGCCCACCGTCCAGCAAGTAGACCTGCGCCCACAAATCCATCAAGCCGTGCGGCGAGGGGGTGCCGGTCAATTCCACAATGCGCTTGATTTTGGGTCGCATTGACCGCAGGGCCTTAAACCGCTTGGCCTGATGATTTTTGAACGATGACGATTCATCCAATACGACCATATCAAACGGCCACGCCTTGCCGTACTCTTTGACGAGCCACTGCACATTGTCCCGATTCGTCACATAGATGTCGGCATCCACTGCCATCGCGGCGCGGCGTTGTGTAGCTGTTCCCAGCACCTCGGAGCAGCGCAGATGCCGCAGATGCTGCCACCCTGAAATTTCGGTGCGCCATGTTGCCTCGGCAACTTTCTTCGGCGCAATGACGAGGCATCGCCGAATTTGCCACGCATAATACTTGAGATAGTTAAACGCGGTCAGTGTCATCACGGTTTTGCCCATGCCCATGTCCACGAAAAGCCCGGCAGCGGGGTGATCGATGATGTGCTGGATGCAAAACTGCTGATAGGGGTATGGGTGGAACTCTTTACAATCCATTTTGCCGCATGACCTCCTCGCAATGGCTGAGAATCGTCTGCACCTGTTCCGGGGTCGATACCGTGCTGAACACGGTAAAGCCCAGTCGCCGCATCTGATTCTGTACATACGTCTGCCGCATCCGCTCCCGCTTGCCAACCTGTTTAAGCTCCACGAACACGACACGACCTCCCGGCAACAGGATCATCCTGTCGGGCACCCCAGATGTGCCGGGGCTTTCAAATTTCAGGCATTGCGCCCCGCCGCCCAATTTCTTCACACCATCACGCAGCTTGCGCTCGATGACCTTTTCCAATTCCGGCATCCTAATAACCTCCCATCTTTTTCGCGGCATCGCCGCCGCGCTTGTCCACCTGACTGACACACGCGCACGCGCGTATAGACCCGTAAATACGGGGGTATATGCGCTCTCACGCGCGTTATTTTACTTATTTTTATTTTTATTTATTTTAAGTGTCAGAAGTGTCAGTTATAGATATATTACAACGATACATCGTTAAAATTTAGACTGACACTTTAACTGACACTTGTATTTTGCGTGTCAGTTGTGTCAGTGCGCTTGTTCACGATTTTTTCATATTTGACTGACACTTCTGACGGTTCTGACACTTGGCATATAAGGAAGTGTCAGCTTTTTGGCTTAAAGTGTCAGTTGATTTTTATACACATTACGCCCGTCTGTTGAATCTCCGATAACCGCGCTGCTGCTTGTACGGCCCAAACTTCATGCCCCGATTAGCCTCCCATCCGGGGGTGCTTGCCAGCACGGCGTTGATTTCGCGGGTGTCTGCCTGTTTGATGTCACGCGGGGCGCCGTTGAAAAGTTCGCACCAAACCTCGGCGGCACAGATGCGGTCACGGGGCATCGTCGGGATGTCCTGCCCCTTGCAAGCCCCAGCCCAGTAATCGCGGCGCTTGTCCAGTGGCCACTCAAGCCAGTTTGTGGGAACATCACGCTCCACAAAATCACGGATAAGACCCTCGCGGACGGATGCCTCGCGGTGATCCTCCTGCCGTGCGCGGGCCGCGTCTGCCAAATCGCCGGTCAGGAACAGCGGCTCTCCCATCATCCAGCGCATCTTTGCCTCGGCCCAAATCTGATTGATTTCGTCATCGGTCAGATCCCATGCGCGGTGAATCAGTTCGCCTTGTCCCACATCCACGGGCCAGAAACGGCGGTTGCCCGTGGTATCTTGCAGAAAATCGCTGACGTTGCAGGTGCCGAAAAAGACACAGCAGCGGGGCAGTTCCTTTACATTACGACCATAGGCGGCGCGGTAGCGGTCATAGCGCAGGCTCAAAAACTGCTTGATGCGGGATACATCTGTTTTGCGGAAAGCATCAAGCTCTGCCACTTCGACCAGCCAAACGCCCTGCAAAAGCTCGGATGCCTCTTTGCCCTCAAACGTGCGGATGCTGTCGTTGTACCAGCCCTTGCTCATTCTGTCCAGCAGCGTGGACTTGCCGAGGCCCTGCGGCCCGCACAGAATGAGCATATTATCGAACTTGCATCCCGGCTCCATCGCGCGGGCCACAGCACCGACAAACGCCTTGCGAGTGACCGCGCGGGTATAGGGGGAATCGTCAGCACCGAGGTAGTCGATGAACAGGGTATCCAGCCGAGGCACTCCATCCCACGCCAGACCCTTGATGAAATCCTGCACCTCGTTAAATGCGTGTGTAGCCGCATGGATGTCCAGCCCCGCGTCGATGGCGTTGCGCTTGGTGATCTTGTATCCCTTTTCCATGTACCAGTACATTGCGCTGATGTCCGAATCAGCCCATGCCCGCCGCTTGAATTTGTCGGGGTCTTTGTCCCACGGCAGGGGGTACAGCACCTCGCCGCGCCCGCTGAACTCATTCAGCATGAACCGTCCGCACAGGCGAGGGTCATTGTTGAGAATCAGCAGAACATTGTCGATGGTCTGCTTGATTTTGCCGTTTTCATCGCGCTGGATATAGCCCAGCCATGCGTTGGGGTCGGTCTGCTGACCGTCATCGCCGATGACCTCGCCCTGCACAGGCTCGGCGCCGTCACTGTCGCCGGGGGTCTGCTGAGGCCCGTTGCCGGGGACGGGAGCGATAGCGCCAAAATCGGCCTGCAACTGGGCGAACTGCTCCTTGTTGTAGATGGCCTGCACCGCGCTATCCTGCATCGCCATTTCGCGCATCGCCTTATAAGACGGGAGCTTGCTGACCGGGGTATTGCCGGGGGCGCTGTCGTCCTTATCGCCGTACAGGTGCAGGCGAACAAAATCAAAGGCGTTCACAAGCTGCATAGAGCAGGGGTCAGTAGCGTGATGGCTGTACAGGAATTTGCCGTTATCGTAGATGATAGCGCCGCCCGCCGTGCTGCCGCCCGTATAGGTGTACCGCTCCTCGCTGCCCATAATACACGGGGTATAGATGCCGGGCAGAAACTTGTCCATCGCCGTGCGGATGTCATAGGCGCGGCAGAACGCGCCAACAATGCCGGGCTTTGTCAGCGGGTCGCCCTGCTTGAGTGCCATCTTTTGGTAATTCGGGGCGGCGCCGGGAACCTGCGGCCACTCGACCATGTTGCGCCAGTCCGTGTAGGTTCCCAGCAGGAACGCCACAGATACCAGCGGCGCATCCTTGCAACGGAACACATAATCCGAATCCACGCAGGCACTCGGCCAGTACATAAGGCGGCTTGCCTGAAATGTGGTAGGGTCGGCCTTATCAATGCCGACCAGCCACGCCAGCCGCCGCGCCAGAGGCTCGTACTCATCGGGGGTAGCAGTACGGTCAAGGGGGATTACAACGCGCAGGCGGGGCTTATTGGGGCAGTGCTTGCGTGTGGAGTAGATCGCATAGCTGCATCCGATGGCATCCACGCGGCTCACGATTTCATCGGTGCCCCAGCCGGGGATATTATCGAAGTCAAGCGTCACAAGGTCACGCCCGGTCACTGCATTGGCCTTGCGCCGTCCGCCGTTGAGGGAGCCGCCCACGAACCCGCCGACATCCTTTAATGCGTCCTGCTGAGGTTTCGGCAGGTGCATATATGCGTCAAGCGTTTCCGTTGAACGGACGGGATTCCGCAGGCGGTCATACAGCTCTGCTACGGTCATCAGCTGAGGTTTCCAGTTGAGATCGTTTCGGGATGCGCCGGTGGTGATGGTAATTTGTCTATCGAATTGCATGACCGTTTTCCTCGCTTTATCGTTATAATGGGGTTTCGCTGTTAGGCTGTTCACGGCTGAACAGCTCAGATGCAACGGATGTCAGGTATCCGGCAATTTCGGAAAGCTCAATGCTCTTGGTTTCCCACCGCATGAGCGTGTACACGGACTGCTCCGGCTTTTCGGGGTCGGTGCCACGGGCGATGCACACCAGATTTTTAGGATTCTGCTTTGCAATGGCCGTCAGCCATGCCGCGATACCCTTTGTGTACTCATTGCCGTTCGGGTCGAGGATGACTACGGGATAAACCTCGGCATCCTCTTTTTCGTTCGGTGTAGCCATATCTCAGATCTCCTCCTCATTTGTAGATGTCGCCGCTCTGCTTGTGCCGCAGGGTGATTCGGCCTACGACCTCAAACCCCGCCAGCCCGCAAATGTACTTGACCGTGTGGATAAGCGCGGCGATGGCATCAAACCGCGCCCGGTATTCACTGGTTGCTGCCGCCTCAATACCCTGATATGCGGTAGGGTCAGCATAGCCCTTGTCGTTGTAATAAGGATTGTTGCGGGAGTTGAACGCAATCAAATCCTCTTGGACGTTAATCATGGGTGGTATCCTCCTCTGCGCCCGCAGCGGCGCTCTGTACGGTGGTTTCGGTTTCACCCAGTACATTTGTTGTTGTGACCGTTTCGGCCTCAGCCGGGGCGTCGTCGGGGTCGTGGGCGGGTGTCCAGCCCGTGGCCTGCATCAGCGCGTCATACCGCATCATTTCGTTTACGACCTCAGCCACAGTAGGGGACGGGGCTGCCTTTTCCGGCTCAAAACCAAAATGCTCGTTGAGAGCCTGTTTGCGCCAGTATTGGGCCATGCGGACAGCGTGATTTCGTTCATCGGCATGGCGATATGCGGTGGTTTTCCAGATGCGGGTTTCCTGCTTGGCGAACTCAAGGCGCGTTTTCAGGGATGCGATTTCAGATTCCGCGCTCTTTTTGGTGATGTAGTGCTGAATCGTAGCGCAGACAGTACCCAGCACCAGCAGACCGCCCCAAACAATATCAGTGTTCACAACTCATCCTCCCAATCCTCAGAGATGCCCTCGTCAAAATCTTCATCTGCCGGTTCAATGAACAGGCAGTGATGCTCATCAAACGGGATGGACGTGCCATCGGGGAAAGCCTCGACCTCTCCCGTGGATTGCTCGGAATAAATAACCTCACCATCATCGGGGGACATCTTTTTTGCCTCCTCGGCGGATTCGGCATAAGCCATAAAAAAGCCACTGAACGGTACTTTATACAGACATTTCATTTTTCGTCAGCCTCCTCAATATGTTTCAGTGTAGCCGTTGCCAGCACGTCCTGCAGGCGGGGATGCTTGCCGCATGATTTAGCCTCGGTGCAAAACTGATACTGCAGGTTGATTTCGCATTGCGGAACCATCATGTTTGCGATGTCGGGGGCAACGGTGGCAACGCAACGCCGCATCGCCATAAACAGGGAGCGGATTTCAAGCTGCGCCCTACGGCACATCCGCAAATAGCTGGCCTCAATCAACGCCCGCGCGTTCATGGAGATACACAATTCAGTGGGGGCGCCGTTGGGCAGAACCATCCGCGCGTCCTCTTTTTCCGTGCCAGCCTCAATCAAGCGGTCATAGGCATCCCATGCGTAGTCGTAGGCATCGGCAATGATGCCGTTCTGATCTTCATTAGTGGATGTAGGGAAAACCGGCTCGGAGCGGCTTTCATTGCAATAGCGTTGACTGCGCACGGAAAAGCTGGAATGCCGATGCCGGGTCAACTGGGCGAGGCAAGCACGGCTGATACCCTTGATGCGGAATGTGAAGTAGGCATGTTCATATACACTCAGATGCCCGGTTTTGGCACAATTATGGGCGATTTTGAAATCCCAGAAATCCGGCTTGCTGTCGTAGCACACACTCGCAGCCTGTTCAATAATGCGCATGGGACTGGGCGTAATGCCCATCGGATTATTGACCGTGCCGCACTGACCGGGGAGCGGGCGGGAACAGGCAATCAGTTCAACATTCATGGCTCAGGGCCTCCTTTTCGATGCAGGCGTTGCCGCCCATCCGCTGGTAAGCGGTAGCTTTTGCGTTATCGGGTACGATTTTCAGCAGTTTGTCATCGCCGCCCAGCGAGAGAAACTTATCTTTGTACCAGTTGGCTTTTGACAACTCCTGCGTTGCGCCGTCTTTCAGACCGCAGCGGTATAAGTATTTGTAGCGGCTCAACAGACAAAAATACTGCACGGCGGCAGTGCCGAACCGCTCCTCCATCTCGATGATGCACTCTTTCTGGCCGGGGCGATTGTAGTGGTCGGGATGATTCACCATCTCCGGCTCGTCAGCCTCCCGATCTCTCCCGAATAACGGCTGTGTAGCTGTTCCGAGCGTTGCCACAATAGCTCCCAGCAGGAAGATGGCAGTGATAAACGCCAGAACTAAAGCGATGACAAAAAGGCCCATGAGAACCTTTGCGATAGCTATCAACATAACCATTTTCTAATTCCTCCTATGATACAAATAGATCAGGCGGCAGGGCCTTATCGTCAATATAGTAGTCAGCACCGATTTTGTGCGGGTTGGTGCCGTATGCCCGTTTCAACTCCTCGGTGTTGTCGTTCACTGCGTCAAATTCCAGCCCGTAACAGCGGCAAAACTCCACGGCGCGGGTCAGCAGCTCACCCTCCCGGCACGTCCACAGAATGACCTTCGCACCGAGGCGGCGGCGAGATATGAGTTTGTCGATCAGGGGTAAATTGGGTGCGCCGATTTCAGGGTAGGCGTTTTCGCAGAGGGTGCCGTCAAAGTCAACGGCGTATGTGGTCGGACGGCTCATTTCAGTTTTTGCTCCTCCATGTATGCCGCCCATTGGCGGTCTTTTTCGGCTTTCATCGCCTTATCCATCGCGGTCATCATGCGGCGCACGACCTCAGCGGCGATTTGTAGCTTTTTAGAACCCTCGGCGATGTCGGGGCTGTCAGCCGTCCAGCGGGCGGTTACGACGACGCTGGGCACCGCCCCGGCGTAGTAGAAACAGGCATCCACAGCGTCACAGTAGAGGTAGGAACGGATGCGCGGGGTAGCGCGGGTACTGCCGAGCATCGTCATGCCTCGCTCGGCAAGGGTCTGAGGGGTAGAGGTAACGATGCGATCATTGATGTGGGCATCATGCGCCGCCTCGCGCAGACAGCGCTCCCGAATTTCATCGGTAATTTTCAAGTGCATCATAGTGGCACCTCACTGCAACAGCGAATTAAAAAGGCGCTCGGCAGCTGTTCTGCTGGCGCACTCGCGCAGGGCATCGCGTTCATTCATCGCCAGAGCTCCCGCCTGCATCAGCAAATCCATAGCTTTTGCAAGGCGTATATTATAGTAGTTGACACGCATACCGTGGACAATGCGCTGATGGTAGGTGCGCCGACCATGCTCGATCAGGTCACGGATGGCCTTTGCCCCGGCAAACATGGCGACACCCGCCCGCCGATACACGGCCAGTTCGCGGGTCATATCGGCTACGACATTGAGGTTTTTCAAATCATCGGCGCTTTCATTGCACCACAAGACATCCTCAACTGCGCCAGTCTTTTCGTTGTAGATGATGGAGTATTTACTGTCTCGAATGTCAATCCTCATGGCTGCTCACCTCCCAGAGCTTTTCATCGTGTAGCCGTTCATTCCACCGCCGATGCTTTGCGGACATCGTCCTGCCGACCTCGGCGGGGTCATTCAGTGCGGCGGGCAAAATACTGATGCACAATTCCACATCCGCGATTTCCTCTTGCAGATTGGCGATACAGTCTGCGCGGGATTTCGGCGTAGGGTTTTCACCGCGCAGCTTGCGGGCCATCTTGAGCGCGGCCTGAGCAAGTTCAGCGGATTCCTCGGCCAACTGTTCCAGCGCTGCCGCCGTGCCGATCATGTCCAAAACGTCATCGGGCATCGTCTGTACCTCCCACAATGTCAGCTAGATTGATAATCTCGCCGGGACGCAGATTATTAAAAGCCCCTGTCGGTAGCGGAATGGTGCGCTGTCCCTCGCCCTTAAAATAGCGGTGATTCGGATTAGGTTTCGCCTCAATAGGCCAGACGATAGTTTTTGCAAACGGCATCATGGCCTTTGCAAGTGCGATGTCCTGCGCCGTCCAGAAAGAGGGTAGCACCCAACTGATAGGGGCGTTCCCATCATTGATACGACAGGACTGCCCCTCCTCGCCAATGTCAAAAATGCAGTTGACGCACCCAATGCACTCGTCACAGTATCTGGACAGATAATCCGCCGCGCGGCGGGCATCCGCAGAGTTTGTCGTCCGTTCCATGCTTTACTCCTCCCTTGCCATCAAATCCTTACCGCACAGCGGGCAGATTTTGCTGTCAACCTTGATGCCGCACACGGGGCAGCGCAGGCGCACATTGGTGTTGATTTCGTGGCTGTCGGCCTCACTGGCCGCGCCCTCAAGGTTTTTCACGGCCTGTGCGTAGTAGCTGTCTTTCAGTTCGACACCCAGCCCACGACGACCCATGAGAACGGCCTGATAGGGCACAGAGCCGATACCCGCGAACGGATCAAGCACGATGTCGCCGGGATTCGTCCACAGGTCGATGCAACGCTCGATTACATCCAACTGCAACGGGCAGATGTGCTTTTCATCCTTTTCATCGCGGGCGCTCTTGCGCTGCAAGGTGTTGGACTGCCGCACATCCATCCAGACCGGTGATGCGTATTTCTGCCACACATCCACCGGGAACGATTCATGGTCGTGGGGGATAGGCTCAGGGTTTTCACCGGGCTTGCGGAATGTCACGACATAATCAGGCAGCCCCTGCCTCGACATCGCCGAATCCTTGCGGATCTGTTTGTGTAGCAAGCCGAGGGCTTTCGTGCGCTGCATCTCCGTGACCGGGTTTTTCCAGATGCACACCTCCGAATGGAAGATGAACCCATACTCGGTCATCTCGCGGATAATGTCACCGCGAAAATCCTTGATGCCGATAAAGCCGTCACGGGATTTCATAGCGGGCAGATTCATGCAGTGGATGGATACCAGCCGCCCCGGCATGATGACCCGGTACAGCTCCGCCACGAGGTAGCCGAAGTGTTGTGCAAACTCCGCGCCGTCGCTGCTGTTGCCCATATCGCGGTCACTGTTGGAATAGGTGTACAGGCTTGCGAACGGCGGGGAAAAGATGGAATAGTGGATGCTGTTGTCGGGGATGCCGCGCAGGGTTTCCACGCAATCCCCCTGATACATCGCCCAGCGCTGTGCGCTGTCGATCAACTGATTAAGCACATTCATGGTTAAACTCCTCCCATGCAGGCAGGCGCATAGCCGTCTGCGGTTCATAGGGCGTTGTCAGGCGGCAGGTGCTTTGCAACTGCTTTTTGACGATTTCGCGGGTCTGTTCGCCCATCGCGGCCCGCATCTTATCACAATCGGCCTGTTTGCGCTCGATATTGGCCTTGACTGCGCCCTCGCGGGCACTGATAACGATGTACACATCCACCGGCTCAGATTGCCCAAAACGCCAACAGCGGCGCACAGCCTGATAATATTGCTCATAACTGTCAGACAAACCGACAAAAATCATCTTGTGGCAGTTCTGCCAGTTCATGCCGAATCCGGCGATAGAGGGCTTTGTGACAAGCGCCCGGCTAAAACCCATTGAAAAACTAAGCAGGCGAGAGCTTTTCAGCGATGCCTTATCACTGCCCTTGACCTCTACCGCATCGGGGATGCCGTGCGCCAGTGCTTCACTCTCCGAATTGAGGTCGCACCACACGAGCCACTGTTCGCCGGGGTCGCCATTCACCAAATCAGCCGCCGCTTGGCACCGTTCTGCGAGTGTAGCCCGTCTGGCATTCCGGCGCTGCGTCAGCGTCATGCTCTCGGTGATCGGTGCATCTCCGTCCACGATGACCTCATGCACCCTCAGCGGCGGAAGGTCGTACCCCGGCAGGTCATAGCCGAGGTCTGCGGGGCTGTTCATAACCACAGCCCAACTACCCAGCCATTGCCAGAAAACATCCTCAGCGTGACCTTTGAGCCGCCATTTGGATGTCTGCCCGCCGTCATGGACAAAGAACATGGACAGCATCTCAGAGTAGGACATGATGCCCAAAAATTCCGCGTGATTGCCAAGTTCCATAAAGTCATTGGGCGCGGGGGTGGCGGTGCAGGCCAGCCTGAACGGCGTATCCGAGAAAAAGTCGATGATCTGATTGCGCACCTTGCCCGTAAAGGATTTCAGGATGCTGGATTCATCCAGCACTACGGCAGAGAAATGCACCCCGGCGAATTTGTCCAGCTTTTCATAGTTGGTAATGTTCACACCGGGCTGAATATCGTCGGCGGTTTCGCAGAGGGTGACGGGCACTCCGAATTTCAAGCCTTCGCCCACGGTCTGAGGGGAAACGGTCAGCGGCGCCACAATGAGGGCATTTCCACCTGTATGCACACACACCCGATGCGCCCATTCAAGCTGCATCGCGGTCTTGCCAAGGCCGCAATCGGCAAAAATAGCGGCGCGGCCCTTTGCCAGCGCCCAACGCACAATGTCCTTTTGGAAGTCGTACAGCTTGTCGTTGAGATCGTCCACGGTCAGAACGATGCTGTCGGTATGTACTGCCCGCTCCGACTTGTGAACAACGAAATCAGAATAATTTTCCATCCTCTACCTCCGGGAACCATTTCTTCGTAACCGCGATGGGAAACTCCTCAATCTCCGAGGCCCAAACGCATAACTCTTTGCGTCCAGCGTGTAGCTGTGCCCACACATACGGGAATCCACCAATACCATCAAACAAACTGCCGAGGGTAGCGTCATCCGGCAGACGGTCAGAGATGCCGCCGAGAACGTAGTACCACTGCGGCAAGGCGATAGAGTTGCCCAGTGCCTTATATCGGGGTGTATCAGCAGCCTTGTGGGCTTTACCCTTACTGTCCACCCATTCGCCGAGGTCTGTCCACCCATCGGGATAGCCTTGCAGGCGCTCACACTCGGTAGGGGTCAGCCGCCGCACAATCCAGCGGATGATTTTTTCAATCACCGATGGCCCAGTGTTAGCTCCGCCCTGCCCGGTGGCAGTCGTCAGATTTGCAGCCTTATCGCCCGTTAGTGTACCGTTATACAGGTCTGCACCTACGGGCTGGGCGATTACTCTACCGAGAGAATCTGCCCTGCCGGGGCCTTTATAATCGCGGGCCAGTAACGCACCTGCTACGGTATCGCCCTGCAAAGTGATGGCTGTATAGTCGGTGACGCGGCTGTTGTGGTCGCCGGTCATGGTAGGGGATGTGATGCCGTCACCGTTGCCCCGCGCATCATAGATAAGTGGCTCGGCTACGGGATTGATGTAGTTGAGGCTTTGCCCGCCGTTGTCTTTTGCTTGCAAGGTTGCGGACAGTTCCTCATTGACGGTCATATTGCGGCAGTCAAGCGCGAATGCAACGGCAGGGCGATCAATCGTGTTCAGAGTGTAACAGACATCCTCTTTGACACCGGTGCCATTTGCACCCGCCGTATCTGCGCGGTCAATCGTGTTGCCCTGAATACAGAATGTCGGTTCGACAATAGATTCAGCAAATAACGTTTCACACACAGCAGCGGGAGGATGCGCTGTAGCGGTAAGAGGATGGCAGGGGTCGCCGAAATGTGGATTGCTGCCGTTCTGCGGACTGGTAATCTGCGTTGTATCGAACGGCAGAACATCTAGTATAGCGATGCCGCCCTGATTCTTTGCGGGGTCAGGCGGTGAGGTGTCAAGGGTCTTTGCGATTTCAACCTCGCGGCACCCGCTGCGCAGGTTGCTGGATTTCATGGAATTGGACGCTAAACTGTCAAAACTGTATGCCTTTGACGGTTCCGCCACAAAAAGCGTCTGGTCTTGCAAGGTGGAGAGGGTGGCGCTTTTTTCGGTCTGAACCAACGCACCTTTGCCGCCGCCCTCACACCCAGAACGAATTTTCAGAGTGAACGCTCGATCTGCTGTTCCAGCGCCGTTTTCAACAGCTCCGGCAGTTGCTTGCCCCGGCGTGATGCCCGGCGCAAAATGCCCTCGCAGGCTTTCCGGCTCAAATAATATTTCTCCGGCACGCCCGCCTGTAAGATCGAGGACAAGCGAGATGCGCAAGCGACGTTGGGGAACGCCCCAGTGCTGGGCATCCATAGTTCGCCACGCCAGCGAGTAGGGGTCTGCCAGAATTGCCCCGGCGCGGGGCCATTTGATCCCCCCCCCGTGCGTCCGTAGGTCTAGGAATAACAGCGTCGGGGTCGATGACCCGACAGAGGCTTTGCAGGACGGCATGAAAATCTTCTCCTTTGTTTGAACTGAACGCGCCGGGAACATTCTCCCAGACAGCGTATTTGGGGTACGCACCAAAAGTGGCGTATCTCATTTCGCGGATGATGCGGACAGCCTCAGAGAACAGCCCGGAGCGTTCTCCGGCCATACCGGCCCTTTTCCCGGCGATGGAAAGGTCTTGACACGGTGAACCGAACGTGATGACACTCACAGGCGAGATGGTATACCCGCTCATTTTGGTAATGTCGCCAAGATGTACCATCGTCAAGCCTCCTCGGTAACAGCGGCAGCAGCGTGTGTAGCCATCAGTGCCTTGCGCTCGGCCATCAAAATCTGCCCCAGCTTATTCAGCCCCTTAGTGCCCTCACTACGGCAGCGGGCACATCCGCAAACGCCCCAGTAGTTGTCGTTCCACGTGTTACCCTCGATCAACTCGGCATCGCCGGTGTCGATAAGGGCCTGTGCAAGGGCGGGATTTTGGGAAAATTTCGCATGGATGACATCAGCCATGATGCCGTCACGCTCTTTCTCCCATCCCTTGCGCAGTTTGATTTTGCGCCCGATGGCTTTGGCCACATTGGGCGGGACAGTGCAGAACGCCGCGCGGTCAATCGGAACATTGCATTTTGCCGCCTGAAAAGCAGCCTCAGCACTCCGATAAGTCAGCCCATCAAGAGTGACGGGGCAGGCGCAGTAGTTGCTCAAAAAGTGGTATTCGCCGGTAAAGGCGGTGATTTGTACCTTGATCATCTTCTTTTACGTTTCCTTTCTCGGCTTGTCGCCTTGACCTCAACGCCCGAATCGTGAAGCATCGAGCGCATGAACAGGTCGCCTAAATCTTCGGTCTGGTATTCCACGTACTTGTCCACGACGGCATCAAAATGATTGACGACACGCTGTACGGTTCGCGGGGAAAGACCACATTGGAGCATGGACAGCGCCCAAACGTACTGAGCGCGGGTGCTGATGTCGGCGCGTTCTTTCATAACGGCCTCATGGACGCGCCGTTCCATGACCTTTTTGCCGTTCTGGTCAAGATGAATTAACGCTTTCATACGGCAATCAGTCCTTTTTGAAGTATTTATCAACCCAGCCATCCGCGTTGAGGGGGAGCATCTGCGCCCATGGGATAGGCTTTGTCATTATTTTGGTGACGGTTTCCAGCATCGTGTCCTCATCGGCCCATGCGGGAGTGTCGATGACGACTTCATCATGGATGTGGAATACAACGTGTAGCCCCTGCGCCTCCAGATTCTCAATGGCGATTGCCAGACAATCACGGGCGATGGCCTGCACGATGTTCTCCACCAGCTTGCCGCCGTAGGTTTCCACCCGCTCCCATCGCTTGGTCGTCTGGTTCTGGCCCATATAGCTGACCGAGGGATTGCCCCAACGGTTTACGCCGATTTCAGGGGATGGGTAGTACAGCTTGCGCCCGGACGGCAGCAGGATAGTCATGTACCGGGTGCCGGTGATGACATCCAGTTCACAAGCCAGAGTGATTACGGCATCGGTGGTTTCGGAGCGGATGGTCTGTGCGCCGCCGTTGGTGATGACGGTTACGGCGGCAGAATCAACGATATTCCACAAATCGCGTATCATCGAATTTGTTTCGCGCCATCTATCAACTATGCCCTTGACTTCATCATCGGAGAGGTCGTCGAGGTTGTGCCCGGTGTCCATGCGGCGCATCGCGCTGACACCGCCCTGATAGCCGAGGGCCAGTTCTGCAACTTTGCCGCGCTGGCGCAGGGCGTATTCCGGGTTGCCCTTTTTGATTTTCTCAATGGGAACATGGAACATCTGCGATGCCGATGCCTCATAGATTTTGCCGTGGGTACGGAAAACTTCAAGCCGCCATTCCTGCCCAGCCAGCCACGAGATGACGCGGGCCTCAATGGCCGAGAAGTCGGCATCGATCAGAACATTGCCGGGGGTCGCCACAAAGGCCGTACGGATAAGCTGCGACAGCGTATCATTGATACTGCCGTACATCAGCCGCAGACCGTCAATATTGCGATCTTTGACGAGCTGACGCGCCGGGGGCAGGGGATGGGTGTATGTGCGGGGGAGGTTCTGCACCTGCACCAGACGGCCCGCCCAGCGCCCGGTGCGGTTCGCCCCGTAGAATTGGAGCAGGCCACGGACGCGGCCATCATCTGCAATGCAGGTTTCCAGCGCATCATATTTTTTGGTGCTGGTCTTGCCGAGTTCCTGCCGGATTTCGAGCATCCGCTGCACATTGGCGGGTTGCGGCTGTTTCAGCATCGTGGCGACGGTTTCTTTGGTGACGCTGGTAATTTCTGCGTCGCTGTCCGTGGCATCGGTCAGCCATTGGGCAAGCTGCTTGATGGAGTTGGGATTGTCCAGCCCGGAGAGCTGGCGGGCCTCAGCCATCAACTGGCTTTTGACCGTGGCGCCGATGACGAGAGCGCCGCTCACCATTTCCATGTCAGCGGCCACACCCCGCGCGTTCATCAACAGGTCGGTTTCCCATTGCTTTTGAACGAACGCGGGTACAGGGAACGCCGACAGGCGGCGTTCAATCTCCATTTCGGTGACGACATCCTGCCCGTTGTACTCTTTGAACAGCGCCCATTTGGCGGGGTCGTGCTGGGGAAGATTGCGGGTGCGGTTTCCGTTGGCGTTGGAGGGCTTGCAGGGAACACAGAAATAACGGATTAGGGCCTTGCCCGTCGCCAGCTTTTTCTTATCTTCGGGCAGGCCCATCGCCTTGCCCGCTGCATCCAGAGATGCGGGATAGCCGCAGTAGAGCGCGTGGAGCATCGTATCGCGCCACTGATCGGGCGGTAGCAAGCCCAGATATTTACTGAGGGCAAACCACTCGAAAGCCGCATTGTAGGCGTGTTTGATGTACAGGGGATTCTTGATGGCACTTTTCAGCCAAAGGGGGATGACCTGACCGCTTGCCACATCGATACGCTCAACGGGCATCCCGTCGAGGCTGTACGCGAAAAGCAGAATTTCAAAAGACGGATCGAGAATATACCGATACGCCCCCGCCTTGCCAATGTTGACCTCGCTGTAAGTTTCAAGGTCAATACTCAAATGGTGTAGCTGTTCACTCATGGCCGTTCTCCTCATATCCGAGTTCAGCCAGAACAGAGCCAATCAGCACGGATGTGTTGACCCCACGCCCTTCAAGGGTAAAGACGATGGTGTTGAACAGGGGGGTGTCCTGTACCCATTGGACGACCTCGCGGGGCGTCATGGATGTGGCATTGTGAATGGATTCAATGGCATCCTCATCAACGATGTTATTTGCTTTCCAGACGTTGCGGCTTTGCCGCTCAATATCACAGACAAGCATCGTCTGGACGGTTTCAGGGCGGCGCAGGAGCATCCGCACAATGTTCATGAGGTGCGAGGTTTCCAGTTCCTTGATGCTCACCATTGTATCGTTATTCGTGCGCCAAACCTCGGCGCTGTCAAATCTGGTTTTCATCTGGGCATTTCCTTTCCTTATTTATAAGGGAATCCGCATAGACTGCGCCCATTGTGGGCGCAGGAATGCTTACGATTTACGGACACGGAAGCAAACGGGCGCGGACAGCCACGAGTGGGATGCGTTGACGGCGTTCGCATTGCCGTAGCTGTTCACAATGCAGAAGGCGGAGGAGCCGCCGGAGCGCTGAGAAGATGTCCAATAGGCAGTAGAATCGCCGTTGTGTTCATCCATTTTCATGCGATGCCGACGGTCTTTGTACCAATCCATCTGCTTATACAAATCCTCATCACCGAGAACACTGTCACCGCTGAACAGTTCAGACGCGGCAGGCAGGAACAGGCGTTCAAGACGACTAATTTTCTTGCCGTTGATAGTATGCTTGCGTTCGGTATCGACGATAGCCTTGCGCAGTTCATCGGGTAGCAGATGATTGATGCGGTCAAGCCATTTTTCGACCTTACCATAGGTCATGTCGTCACCGAGGCAATCCACGGAATCAAAGCGGATGGCCTTATCGTCGATGTCAGTGACGGCGCACTCAATGCGACGGCCATCCAGCAAGTCAAAGGCCAGCGCATCGCCAATGTGCGGATTAGACGTGATTTCTTTCAGGGCAGTGCCGATGTCAATATCGGTGCAGACGGTTTTACGCAAAGTTGCAAAGCTCATTTGTAAGTTCCTTTCCTTTATATGTGGGCTTGATTTTCCTCTTGATTTCTGCCCCGGAGCCGGGGTTGAACCGACATCGCGCGCTTGCTCTACCATTGAGCTATCCGAGTACATGAGAGGAGGGGCCGTAGCCCCTCCCGGTATAGAAAGAGGTGGATGGTTATTTAATTACCAGTACCCTGCCGAAAAGCGTGGTAGCTGGGTCAAATAGGGCATCAAGTACCCTACGGGGAAGTGTTACATCGGATTCCCGGTCAGCGGATTCACAGCGCCGCCAGTGGCATACGTCTGTGTAGCGCCGTTCCATGGTGCCGGGTTCGCGGCAGGCGCGGAGTAGGGCGGCTGGTACACGGGCGCAGCCGAAGCGGCAGTCGGCGTAGGGGTTGCCTGCGGCCAGCCCTGCTGCATGGGAGCGGCGGGGGCTACGGCGTTGCCGACACCCGCGAAATCAGCGGCGGCAGATGCACCGCCAGACAGCGGCTCACCGTCACAGGTTTTCATTACGTTGCCCAGCCCACAGCCGACACCGCGCTTGCCTGCGGTGTTAAAGGGGTAGAAGCGGACAGTCACGCGGGCATACATGCCGCTGTAAATGTCCTGCGGGGCCAGTTCTACGTTGATGTTGTCCTGCCCGACGACCTGCGGCTTGTTTTTGGTGCTGGCGGTGATGACCCAGCAGCCGTGACATTCATCGCCAAACGGGATGCCGCTGGGGCGCACACCGTCGCCGTCGTGGATGATGGAATCCAGATTCGGCGGGATAATGCCGCCCCACAGCGTCCCCGCGCCGATCTGAGCCGCCGCCTGAATGGCACTGCGGAAGTCGGCGATAGTGGCGGTGTCGGTCTTAGGAATCAACAGCGTGGCGCTGTACTTGGCATCACCCACGCCGCCCTGCGGCTGACGGGGCTTGTCGAGACTGACATAGGACAGGCGAACTTCGCCGGTCAAACATCTCTGTGCATCGTTGTTATACATGACACATTTCCTTTCTTATTCGGTTTCAGATGTATTTTCTTCGTCGCTATCATCGAAATAGGCATCGGTGATTTCGGCAAATTCGGAGTAGCGGTGCATGGCATCGAGGATGTCGGTCTGAGCGCGGCAGATAGTAGCGCTGACATCGGCAAGCATTGCCGCACGGCGGGCAGTGTACGGGCGCATCCGTTTCGGAGAAACCATACGCGGGACAGAGTTCAAAATGTCCACGAGTTCGGCAGATACCAAAACGACGCGGGCCGGGGCCGCGATGCTTTCAGGAATGTCCGGGTCATTGGCGATACTGCGAATTTCATCAACGATGCTGATGTCACCGTCCGCATCCTCAGTATCATCGCAGGGTGTAGCCGTCTTGGCGTCCTCACACCCATCGCGGTTTTCGCAATTCTTGCAGTCATCCTCGTCTTTGGCGAGAGATTCCAGCAGTTCTTTGACTTCGCCATCGGGTGCGCCGCCGACAGCGATAATGTTCACGCCCTCAACCTCGCCGTTGCGGATAGCCTCGCGCAGTTTCGGGTCGTGCTCAGCGGCCAGTTTCAAGAGCATTTGGGCCAGAGGGCTGTTTTTCTCAACTTTCATTTCTGTACCTCCTCAGAATTGAAAACCCATTGTAATTTGGGGTGACATTTCAGCATCTCGATAAAGAAGTCCAGCCGGGTTTTGCGGTCATAGCTGAATTTCAAAGTGTCGTAGGTGCGCTTTTTAAGCGCTTTTTTGCTTGCAAGTTGCTTTTTAGCCTCCTGCAATTCGGCATTGGATAGTCGAGTGCCGACAGGGTGCTTTTTGGTGCGGATGACGGTTTGCAGGTCTGCTACCTCAGTAGAGATGTTCACATAGGCATCTGCCGCATCCTTACGGTCACGCTCGTACTTATCGCGCTGCCGCTCCCAGTAGGCCAGCAGCTTTTTGGCCTTATCCTCGCACTTTTCGTCCTTGACGAATTGGGAGAGGATGGCAGGCATCTTATTTTTGGGGCAGTCAACCAACAGCGGCAGATATAGCTCCATCTCAAACCAGCCATCGTCCCGATGGTGATAGCTGATTGTGATATGGTCGTAATCGTCGAACATTGGTTAAACCCCTCCAAAATCAGCGGCAGCGCTGTTGTACGGTTCGCGCTTGTCAGATTCGTCAACTAACGTCGGCTTGCCCATCGGGCGGTCGATCTGGTCAGCCAATAGATCAGCAAACTTTTTCTTGCCGAGCCGCTTTTCCAGTTCGGACAGGGAAACAGGCTTGCGGTCATAGAGCATAGCCTCATCATACCCAGCCTTGATGAGCGTCTGGAACGCGGCATCGGTATCGTGGAACGCGCGAACGCTGCGGCCAGTAACGACTTTCCATCCGGGAATTTCACCACCGTCAAGGATGGTCTGCTGGGCATAGGCTTTGAGATCGTCATACCAGCTCACCAAAAACTGACCGCGTGTCAGCAGTTGACCGATTTCTTCATCGGTCAGCGCTTTTTGCAGACCCATCGCGCGGCGCGTGATGTTGTCTTTCGGTTCATCGGCGGGGACGCGGCCCATAGGCACACAGGCGGCGAAATCTTCCAGAGCCGTGTTGATATTGGCACGGGCGCGGCATTTTGCCTTGCCCCGGCAGAACTTGCAGTGCTCGCCGGGAACAAATACGCCGGGGCCGTTGAATGCCTCCACAGCGAGGGGATGGATTTCGGCGCCCCATGCCAACAGGTCATCCACGGTCATCTCATCCTCAGACGGATCGGCGCTGATTCGGGGCTGGATAATGGTCATGCGCACCTTTTTGATGGTGTCACCGTACAAGGGCCGGTACTTTGCAAGGGCACCGAGGGCGTAAAGCCGCATCTGCGGATTGCCCACGGCATCCACACGGACACCCTTGCCGTGTTTATAGTCAAAAATGTTCAGCGTGTCATCGCCGATCATCACGCAATCACAAGTACCGAAACCCTCCGGCACAACATCGGAAAAGTCTACCGGCTGCTCCGTCATAATCGCCGGAGGATTGGTGTAGCCCAGCGCCTTTTCCATAATCCAGTCGCAGTAGACCTTGGCACAGGTCAGCATTTCGGGCTGATAGAGCTTGTTCCGCTGCAGGGGACGCAGCTCCTCAGCCATCGCATCCACATCGCCGCGGGTCTTGACGAACAACTCGCAAATGCTGTGCGCCAGCGTACCCTCCTCGGCATAGACGCTCGTACTGGCCGGGAATTGCGCCTCAAACGTGGGCGACGCGGTACAGACCAGATAGCGGTGCGCATTGGATGCGCCGCACTTGGCATGAATTTCAGGGCTTGCCATTTGCTTTCTCCTTTTCTTGCTGTTGATAAAAGGCGTGAAGAATACTTTTCGCCGCGAGAATCCCGTCCATATACCCCTCGGCGCGTTTTCCGCTGTGTGGGTTGTTCTGGGCCTTGCGAGTTAGCAGCGCTTGCAGGGCATCATATTCCCACGCCGTCATCTTAGCACCCTTAAAACTTTGCGCCGAGGGCGGCGAGGTCAGCGGCCACATTGGGCAGATACTCTTTGGGAATCTGCGTGACGGCCTGAACGCCGTACTTTGCGAGGATGCCCTGCAGCTGCATAGCAAATGCGGGGTTGCTGTTCATCAGCGGCATGGCGGCGTTGATGATCTGCTCAAGGGTGATGTTGCTCTGCTGAGGCTGTGCCGGGGCGACAGGAGCGGGAGTGGGTGCAGCGGCGGGCTGAGGGATGAACTGCTGGGTCACAGGAGCGGCAGGCGGGGTCATCACGGGAGTAGCCGTTGCAACGGGCTGAGGCATCACAGGCGTGGCCATGGGGGCGGCAGGAGTAGGCTGCTGTGCAGGAGTGATGACGGGGGTCTGCACGGGCTGAGATGTCACGGCGGGCTGTTCAATGGATGCCGGGGCGGCGACAGGTTCAGACGGGGCAGGAGCAGAAGCCGCAGGTGCGTCCGGGGCAGTCTTGGCAGCGGCTTTCTTGCTGCGAGAGTTTTTTGCCGGGGCGGCGGGGGCATCAGTACCCTTGCTTTCGATGGCCTCAGCCAGATGGTTGATGGCGGCGCTCAGTTCAGGAGCGTCAACGGTCACTTTCAGTTCGATCATGGTTTGTTACCTCCAAAATTTATTTGACGTGGGCATCATTGCCCTTGTCGTAATTGAAAACGGGGAGAATCGTATCGTCGATGATAGCGGCGACAATCAGGAGCGCCCACGATGCGATAAGCAGTGCGGGACGGTCAGGCAGACCGAAAATGATGCGGAGAAGCGGGTCGATCATGGCGTAGTACATAGCGACCTCGATCACGAAGAAAAGTGAGATGCGGCCCGCAAGGTTGATAATCTTATACATGAGCGGCCTCCCGTTTTGCTTTCCATGCGTTGTACCGGGCGAGGTTGTCAGGGTTCTCATAGAACGCCTTGCAGGCTGTAAAAAGTGTGTAGCCCAGAACTCGCTTTTCTTTATCTGGAATCCTATCAAAGTCGATTGTGATGCTTTCCATGCTGTACCTCTCACTCCGAAGAGTGATAAATAATCACCCTTTTGCAAAAAAAATATCTTCTCGTTCCTGCGCGGACAGAGACAGCTCATCGGTCAGGACGCGAATCTCGCTTGCCTTGAACTCGCTAATGCCGTTCAGCTTGTTATAAAGCCCTTGCTCCGATATGCCGAGCTTTTTTGCAAGATCACGTTTTGAAATTTGTGAACGGGTAATTGCCATTTCAAGAAGTAAACCGTTGAACATTTTATCAAACCTCCTCTCTATTCGGGGCGTGATTATTTATCACTACACGCATCATAACACCGGAGTGATTATTTGTCAACAGCTTTTTTTAAAAAAGTAAAAAAAACTTGATTTTTAGTCACTTATGTAGTAAGATATTATATAAAGAAAACTTTATACATTACGCTATATGGAGGTTTTTATGGATTCCATAGGTGATAGAATTAGATTGTGCAGGAAGCGTCTCGGCATTTCGCAGGCTGAACTTGCTGAAACAGTCGGATACGGAACGCGCTCAACCATTGCAAAAATTGAAGCGGGCAAAATTGACCCCTATCACAGTAAAATAGTTGCACTTGCCCATGCATTAAAAACCACGCCAGAGTATTTAATTGGGTGGACGACAGATGATTATAATTGGGACGATGACCCAGACAATCGGCTTGACGCTATTCCTGATGCGATTCTTAATGAATTGACGGAAAAACATCATGGTAACAGTCGCCTCGTGTGGGAGGATTGGCAGGCGATGGAGCGCGACGCGGCGCACGAGGCCGCAAAAGGCAAAGCCGTCCCTAAAGGGTTCATCCCGTTGCCCGATACAAAGGCCATTCCCGTGATTGGTAATATTGCCTGCGGCACTCCGATTCTGGCACAAGAAAACATAGAACGATATATAGGTGTATCTTCGCTATGGAAAGCCGACTTTGCTTTAGTATGCAAGGGTGATTCGATGTCCCCGACAATTCAAGACGGCGATTTGGTCTGTATCCGCTCTCAGCCCAATGTTGAAAACGGGCAGATAGCAGCGGTACTGATTGACGATGAAGCAACACTCAAACATTTTTATCGGCATGATGACACTGTGATTTTACAGCCAGAAAATCCACGGTTTACACCGATGACCTACACGAAAGAAGAAATAAACGATTTGCGCATCGAGGGTGTGGCTGTAGGCATCTGCCGTGGCCTGCCAGAATACAACACGGAATGTTAAATATAGGCGGAGGAATGCAAGATATGTTCACGATTATGGGTATAATTTTAATAGTGGGATTGTGCATGTGGGTTGGCATTTTGGCAGTCGAGTTTGCCTTTTTCTTTTCAATCGGCCTTGCGGTATGTTGCTTTTTTGCCCGTTCCAAGGCCGCAAAAGAAAAGCCGACACAAAGGGTGTGTCCGATGTGCGGCAACAGTAACATAAAATTCAAGTATGTAACACAAGGTTCTTCATCCGATAGATACACAACGGGGTTTTCTAATACGAATTTTGGCGCTCGAAACGCAAGGCGAATCGGCATTGGTTCTTCGTCAATAGAAAAGAAAATTCATCATAAAAACGTAGCATACTGTAGCGATTGCGGATTTAGCTTTGACTTTACAACGCAAAAAGATATCGATGACAAGTGTAAATCATTGTTAAATGGCGGAATAGGCTCTATTGTAGTTGCGGTTATTTTGGGGATTGCTATGTTTGCTATAAATGGATATCTGCATTGAAAACGAATAAAAGTGTTATGTGTTGATTAAAAGGTTAGGGGGTGACAGTTTGAGTTCAGTTGACAAAATCGCCGTTGTTTACGCGCGGTATTCGTCCCACGGTCAGACCGAGCAATCTATCGAGGGGCAGATCGCTGCAGCACAGAAATATGCGGAGCAACATGGCTACACGATTATCCATGTCTATGCTGACCGGGCGATGACCGGGCGCAACGATGACCGAGAAGAATTTCAAAGGATGCTGTCCGATACTGCAACGCACCAATTCGGGGTCATCCTGCTATGGAAGATTGACCGATTCGGGCGTAACCGTGAGGAGATAGCCTTTAACCGTTACCGCTGCAAAAAGAACGGGGTCAGAGTGGAGCGCGTCGCAGAGGACGTGCCAGACGGCCCGGAGGGCGTTATTCTGGATTCCGTGCTTGAGGGCATGGCAGAATACTACTCGCTCCAACTGGCGCAGAATGTGCGCCGGGGCCAGCGCGAGAGTGCCAAGAAATCCCAAACCGTGGGCGGCTGCAAGATTATCGGGTACAATGTCGATCCCGACACAAAACGATATGAGGTTGACCCCAAAACCGCCCCGTTTGTGACAGAGGTTTTCAAGCGGTACGCCAACGGCGAAACCATCTCGGAGATCGTTGCATGGCTCAACGCGCAGGGGGTCAGAACGACGCGCGGCGGCGAGTTCACCGTCAACAGCCTGCACCGCTTGCTGAAAAATGAGAAGTATACCGGCGTGTACATCTTCCACGACATCCGCAATGAGGGCGGTATGCCTGCACTGATTGACCGCGCCACATTCGACAAGGCGCAAGAAATGCTCAAGGTCAACCGCCGCGCCCCGGCACGGGTGTGGTCTAAGACTGAGTATCTGCTGACCGATAAGCTGTTCTGCGGCCACTGCGGCGCGATGATGGTAGGGGAGAGCGGCCACGGGCGCAACGGCACAAAGCACAACTACTATACTTGCTGGAATCGCAAAAAGAAAAAGCTGTGCGACAAAAAACCTGTGCGGCAAGATGTTATCGAGCCGCTGGTGCTGAGGTCAATCGGCAAACTGCTAGAAAATCCGGCTACACTGGAAAACATCGCCGATCAGGTATGGGCTGCCTATGAGCGTAGCGATACATCCGGCGATACCATCAAGGCACTAGATAAGCAGATAGCCGATGTGGATAGGGCGCTCTCCAATGTGATGAAAGCCATCGAAATGGGCATCATCAATGAGATGACGAAAGCCCGTATGGATGAACTGACAGACCAAAAACAAGCCCTCAGCGCGGCCCGCGCTGAGGCGGGACTGGCTGGGGGCTTTAAGCTCACACGGGATATGATTCTGTTTTTCCTGCAAGAGATAGCCGCGCTGGATATGGCAGACCGTGATAGCCAAAAGCGGCTGATTAAGACATTTGTCAACGCCATCTATTTGTACGATGATCACTTTGACATTGCATTTAATTATACCGATAATGGTAAGGTGGTCGTGCGAATGCAAGAAATCAACGATGCTGCGTGTGGTGAAGTGTTCGGACGCTGTGCGCAAAGTCCTGCCAAAAGCCGCTTATCTCGTTTGAGGTAAGCGGCTTTTTTTTGCTGCGTCGTAGGGGCCGCATATATGCGGCCCGCGGGTTGGCGGGAGAGACCCGACCACGGCTGGCATCTGGAATGCTAAACAGGCGTTTACTTACGATGCGCCGAAAAAAGAGGATGTGGACTGATCCACATCCTCTGAAACAAAAACAAATCCGAAACAACGCTTCACAAAGAAGATTGAGTTCGGATTTGCACAATATGGTGGAGCTGACGGGAGTCGAACCCGTGTCCGAAAAGAAATCAGTTAGAGTATCTCCGGGCGCAGTGTGTTTATTAAATTTCCCTTGGTGCGGGCGAGCACACACGCACTACACCTTGGTAGCTTCATAAGTTCATGCCGGGCCGCAAAGCTTAAGCCCGTTCACGTTCAGTACCTAATCGACGCCCTGACCCCATGCGGTACTAACACGGGCAGGACGGCAGCGCCTAATTAGGCAGCTACGGCAACAGGATAATTGTTGTCAGTTAATTTAAGTTGGCGCTTTTATCGTGGGTCACCGCCACGGCCCGCTGCTCACGCCTCTCTCTCCCCGTCGAAACCATTACAGCCCCGTATATTCGGCAGGCAAGCCCACCGGGAAAGTGAAGTAGAAACAACTTATCGCTGCGTTTTGAGTGCGCGGTCAATGTCGCGCTTGGCGTCGCGCGCCGCAGCAGACGCACGCTTGTCATACAGCTTTTTGCCCTTGCACAGGCCCAGCTCCAGCTTGACGCGCCCCTTTTTAAAGTAAAGAGAGAGCGGTACCAGCGTGTAGCCCTGCAGCTTGATCTGCTGCCCCAGACGGCGGATCTCGGCCTTGTGTGCCAGCAAACGCCGCGGACGGCGCGGGTCCTTGTTGAAGATGTTGCCCTGCTCATAGGGGCTGATGTGGATGCCCTTGGCGATCAGCTCGCCGTCATCGATGTCTGCCCAGGAATCCTTCAGGTTGACCCCTCCGGCGCGCAGGCTCTTGACCTCGGTGCCTACCAGCTCGATGCCTGTTTCCAGTGCCTCGATGACAAAGTATTCGTGGCGCACCTCACGGTTGACGGCAATCATTTTTTTCCCACACTTGTCCTCTGCCATGGGGCACACCTCCTTTGCTATTGTGGTAGGATACTAAGTATAGCGCACCTGCGCGGGAAAGTCAAGCATCCGCCGTCGGATTTATGCAGCACTTTGCGCGGAAAAATGCAAAAATTATATTTTTTGCAAAACCCTGTTGACATTCTCCTTCATATCCGCTATAATAATAAAGCTGATTCGAGACAGCCCGGTTGACCGGGTGTAGCGCAGTTTGGTAGCGCGCTTGAATGGGGTTCAAGAGGCCGTGAGTTCGACTCTCGCCACTCGGACCAAAGATGGCTGTCAAGGTCAGCAGGAGCGTCAAATCCGAAAGGATTTGGCGCTTTTTTGTTTTTATGGCCTCAATCGCGGCAACGCTTGTTCCAAGCCGTTGGCGATGGAGCGCTTGCGGCGTATGTCCAGATGGCCGTAGATATTTGCGGTCATCTTGATGTCGGAGTGGCCGAGCCACTCCTGCACGTCCTTCAAGCCGTAGCCCTCCGACAGCAGCATGCTGGCGCAGGTGTGGCGTAGGTCGTGAAACCGGATATGGGGCAGGTCGTACTTCTTCAGCAGCTTGTGGAAGGTGTGACTCACATAGTCGGGAGAGTAGGGGTGCCCGTCCTCCCAGGTGAACACGTATTCGTTGTCTATGTAGTCCTTGCCGAAGTGGTTGCGGTAGATTTGCTCCTGCTGTAACAGAATTTTGAACAGCCTTACCGCATCGTCTGTCAGGGGAAAGCTGCGGAAGCTGGATGCGTTCTTGGTCTTGTTCTTCTCCACGACCTTCGTGACCCGGGCCACGGTGTGCCGTATGGTCAGCGTCTGCATCGCAAAGTTGATGCTGTCCCATTTCAGCCCCAGTACCTCGCTGCGGCGCAGGCCGTACAGCGCGGTGACATAGATGATAGGGTAGAGGCGCTCGTTTTTGACGGCGGTCAACAGATCGCGCATCTGCGCTTCCGTGTAGAACGTGCCGGTAAACTGCGCCGCGTGCGGCATGACGACCAAATCAGCTGGGTTTGCCTGGATCAGACCGTCCCTCTGCGCCAATTTGAGCGTCTGATTGAGCACGTTCTTGTGCTGACGCAAGCTGACCGCGGATAGGCCACCGTGGCCGTCAGAACGCCCGAATTTAGCCTTTACGTTGATGTAGGTCTGCAGCGTCTCGCCGTCAACATCGCACAGCCGGATTTGCAGGTCATCGAAGTAGGGGAGGATGTGCGCTCGGGCCTGAACCTCGTAGCCTTGGTAGGTGACCTCGTCCACGCGATGCCGGACATCCTCCAGCCAGCGGCGCACGGCGTCACTGAAAAGCATATCGGGCGGGGCAGCCTGCTCAGGCTTTTCGCCGAGCATGTCAAGCATGATCTGCCTGGCTTTGCCCTCGTTTCCTGTTACTGACAGACCTGTGGAGACCCAGGTCTGATTTTTTTTGCCATCTGTCGTATGCGTGAGCACGACATAGTATTTGTCGTTTTTTACGCGCAAGCTGGCTGTCATGAGAAGGGCCTCCCAAAGCATTGTGGCATAAGACTGCACCTCCAAGATTCGACTGTCGGGACGGGGCGTTTTCCTCGTCCGCAAAACCAGTATACTACAATCGTTACGATTTCAAAAATGTACGAATGGAACCAATATGGCGGCACAGCAATGCCGTGAAAGCAGGTACTTTCACGGCATAATCTGCTGCTATATTGGTTTTGCGTTTTTCTCCCCCTGCAAATTCCAGACAGGCAACCCTTCCCGGCGCTGTGCCCTGCAAGGCAGCCTTTGGGCCGGCCTTGCAGCATGTTGTCACGCTTTCTTGGCACGCTCCCCGGGATATCCCGGATTCTGGCGCTGCTTCCCCAAAAGCGGTACGGCAGAGGACGCTATTCAGTTGTCGCGAGAGGAAGCATATCTCCTCTCAATTACAATGGATAGCGTCGAAGTGTGGGAATGGGACGGGGCAAATAAAAAATATTTTTGTGGTGAGAAAATGGTGCAGTGGTTTCAGGAAATGTTTATTATTAAACAGATTGAATGATTTTGTTTTAAATGAAATATGTGGTTGATTTGCTTCGCTATCGAAGATATAATTACGGTAGAGTGTGATTTGAAGATATATCTTGCATTCTGTTATCGCTGGGAAGAAAATGGCTTATGCATATTGACCAGTTGACCTTGAAAAACTTCCGGAACTTTGAGAGTGTAGATATTCCGCTGAATTCTAAAATGAATATTGTGATTGGCAATAACGGAAGCGGCAAAAGTTCTCTGCTCATGGGTGCATTAACTGCTGCTAGCGCTTTTTTTCTTGGAATTGACTACGCTTCTCCACGTAGCATCAAAACGGATGATGTTCGACATGTAGCACATGAAGTTAAAAAGTATATCAACAGGTGGCAGTCTATCCGGTCGAAGTTTCCTATGAGGGCGTCGTTAATGGGGTTACCTGCAAGTGGTCGCGCTCTTTGAGTGGTCCTAAGTCTAATACGACTTATGGTGGAGCATCTGATTTGCGAAATATTGCATCTTCCTTGTAAAAAGGCGCATCAAATGAATATTCGGAAGATGTACTTCCGCTTATTGCTTATTATGGTACTGGTCGATTATGGGCACAAAAGCAAGCAAAGAAAAAAGGAAAACAAAAGCTGAAGTCTCGTTTTGAAGGCTATCAAGATTGCATTGCTGAACAGGCAACAGACAAACAACTCCTAGAATGGTTCAGTGAGACCACATTGCTTGTTAGTCAAGAAGGACCTAACCCGCAGATGACTGCGGTTCAGCAAGCACTGGAACGGTGCTTTGCGGATTTGATTGATCACGATGAAACGCAGAAAGTAAAGGTTGAATATCGTCAGCGCTATAGGACGATTGTTGTCGAATATACGAATCGTTCTGGTGAACGCGAACTTCATCCCATGTACGAGATGAGTGATGGCTATCGCTCAGTTCTAAGCATGGTGGCAGATATTGCGCACAGAATGGCGGTTTTAAATCCGCAACTTGGAGATGCAATCCTTGAAACGCCGGGTGTTATAATAATTGATGAAGTGGAATTGCACTTGCATCCGGGGTGGCAAAAGCGAATTTTGAAAGATTTGACTTCGGTCTTCCCGAACATTCAATTTATTGTATCGACGCATTCTCCTGAAGTCATTACATCGTACAAAGAAGCTAATTTGATTTTACTAAAGCATGAAGGTAGTGCTTCGCAGATTGAATCAGCATATGGGAAAGATGTAAATACAGTTCTTCGGAGTATTCTGCTTGTAGGGGATCGTCCTGCGGAAATTAAAGAACTGTTCGATAAATTTTCGCAGGTTCTTGATGCTGAAGATTATCCAAAGGCAAGGAAAATTCTATCTCAACTAGAAAATATTCTTGGTTACGATGATCCAGAGGTTTATAAGGCTAGAAGTAGTCTGGAAATTGAACAGATGGAGTGGCCAGAATGAGATACATAAAAAAGGCTAGAACTGAGCCAGAGGATTTGCAAAAGTATAAAAGGGACTGCCGCAGGGCATCCCCTCCGCTAAAAATCACTTACAAAGACATGCCAAAAGATGGCTCACGGAAACAGCTTGCAGTGGATCAAGGGTATATATGTGCGTACTGCATGCGCAGAGTTTGCCTTGATTCGGAGAATAAAGAGCAATATATAACCATCTCGGTTACAGCCAACGAACGATTGAGACAACCGCTCATTGTTCGCGACACACCGTCCGCGAGGTTTTAGCCGAGATGGACAAGCATGGCATCCAGTGGCCCTTGACGATGACATTACCAACGCAGACTTGGAGCAGATGTTCTTCCCGGACAGGTACAAGAGTGCTTGCTTGTACGTTGAACCGGACTATCCGTACATTCACCGTGAGTTGGCAAAGCGTGGTGTTACACTGACCTTGTTGTGGGAGGAGTACCGCCGCGAATGCTACGATGAAGGCAAAAAGCCGTACATGTTTACACAGTTCGGCGAGAAATACCGCAAATGTGCCCGCGTCACCAAGGCAACCATGCGTATCCAGCACAAGCCCGGAGACGCCATTGAGGTGGATTGGGCTGGCGATACAATCCCCATTTTCGATTCTGTAACCGGTGAGCAGAGCAAGGCGTACCTATTTGTAGCAGTCCTGCCCTGTAGTTACTTCGCCTATGCAGAAGTTTGCAGTGTAAGCGCACGATAAATGACGTCCTGTGAAAGCAACGGTGCCTGTGAGATAATAAGGGTATCAAGAATTACCGAGAATTCCTGGTAATTATCAGGAATTCCTGAAAAGTCTCAAGGAGGAGTTGTAGCCATGCAAGTGAGTCAGATGAAAGGGGCAGTAAGTCAAGCACAGTGGAAGCAGCGCATTGTTGAGTGTCGCAATTCAGAGGTCAATGAATGTTTGAGCCATGTGACAGCCAATATTTGAGCTACTTCACAATGGTCACCGGTGTGGGTGGCTTAAACATTCAGGCAGAGTGACCTATTATCCGTTTGTTTCCAAAACATATGTTGGGGCTTTAGCGCGTGAAAGTGGGGCTAAAAGTCCGTGCAAGTGGGGTTCTGACTCCGATTTATGCAATAAGGAACACAAATAGCCAGGGCAGTGATTTGCTGGACAAACTCGCTTTTTCAAAGGACAAATTGAGTTTCTGCGGGGAAAATCGGAATCGTAAAAGTATGGAATAAAGCCAAAAGGCCACTGCCCAATTACGGGTGGTGGCCTTTTGGTTCATCGCAAGCGTCGTACGATATAACGTATATAATTTGTTATTCCTGCTTCTGGGATGTCTTTTTATCAACGAAAAACATTTTTACAGTAGATGCAATCATTAGAATGATGAAGATTGACAGCACAGAGCCAATTGCTACTACCATATAGCGTACGCCATCATTCCCTTTGGTGCCTGCAGCATAAGCCATCAAGAGATATGCTAATACGCCGATTGCTACACCCCACAGAATCTTTAGGATCGAGGGGGCCTCATCTCCAATTTTGCTGTTTTGAGTGCAAAGAGCGGAAATCGCAGACACACTATTGTCCGCACTGGTAGAGAAAGAGATCAGCATGATAAAAAGCGTGATTGGAATCAGTATTTGTGCAAAAGGTAACTTTCCAATGAATGCCCATATGCCAGCATATGTGCCATTTTCGTTGATTACAGAAGCTATATCCAAAAATCCGCTTACCTGCCAGTTAATCGCACATCCACCAAATACCGAGAACCAAATGATAGCGAAAACACTTGGCATCAACCAGTTTACTATCAACGATTCTCGAATGGTATGTCCATAAGTCAGTTGAGCAAGAAAAACTCCTGTCACTGGGGCAAATGCCATCCAAAATGTCCAGTTGTAGATTGTCCACCATTGCAACAGAGCACTACCACCAGATGTTCCTGTGTCAAGACTCCACAGTGGGAGATTCTGCAACCAATAACCAATCGCAGAAGTAGAAGTATTAAAAATAAAAGCAGCAGAACCACCCAGAACCAATACAATAGCCGTCAGCACCATATAAAAACGGAAATTTAGATTTGCAAAAAACTTAATGCCTTTTTCAACGCCGCTCAGAGAAGACAAAAGATATAAAATTGTGGTCACACCCATAACAGTTAACATCAATATGTGCGTCGGCTGAATATTGTACACATACTTTGCGCAAGCACTGGTAAGACCGATAAATGTGCCCAGTGTACCTACAAGAGCCAATGCCAGAGCCAAAATATTGACTGCATCGATTAGAGAAGAAATTCCGCGTTTCTTAACCTTGTCTCCAAACAATGGCACAAGTAATGTAGAGAGCGAAACAGGCTGTTTTTTGTTAAAGCACAAATACGCAATAGAAATGCTGCATATTCCATAGAACGCATAAGGAAAGACTGACCATTCGTGGAAAGATCGCCCCAGTGCAAACAGTACGGCTTCAGATGAGCCAGGTTCAATGCCATAACCATCAAGTTCTCCCCAAATACTTTGTAAAAAAGTAATGGGTTGGGAAATGCTTGACGAGACAATGCTCGCTCCAATTCCTCCCGTTAGTGACATTGCAAACCAAGACCAGAAGCCATATTTCGGCTTCGCATCAGGTCCTCCTATGCGAATATTACCAACCTTGCTAAATGTAAGAATCACGCAAAGGATTACGATTGTCAATACGATCCACTGATACAACCAGCTCAAATTCTGATAAGCAAGTTCAAACGCTCCCTTAAAGAACGAAATCAAAAGCTGATTGTTGATCAGCCCTACAGCCCCTGCTATCAATACACATGAAAAGGCTGGGATAAACACTCCTTTGCGGATTGCCTTTCCTTTCATGGGTCTCCTCACTTTCGTTTCGTATAAAAGTCATGGACATGCTGCAAAACTATGCTGTTGTCTCGCTTCCCATCATCCTTGGCGCGCAGTTCTTTGATTGCGGTGCAAATCTGGATTTCAGCATCTTTTTCTTTCTTTCTACTCTCATCGTTTTGCTGCCATGCGATTTTGCCGTTAACACAGGTCATGACTACACTCTGTCTAGTACCACGCTGTACAAGCAGTGCCAGCGGGTCAATACCCGGATCCGCGTAAGGCTTTTCTATGCTATCGACACTAATCATTGTAAAATCTGCCGTAGCGCCTGGTTCTAGGATGCCGCTGGACAGACCACAAGCAGAAATCTTTGCTCCACGCGAAGTAGCCATTTTCAAAGCGTCCTTGTAATCCACTTCGCCATCCACACCATTGTGCAGATTATTGAGCCATGCAACACGAATCTCTCTTAGGTAGTCCTGATCGTCATCAAATGCACATCCATCTAACCCAATACCGCAGTCAATACCAAGTTCATTCGCCCTCTGCATGTTGAAAATTCCGCTACGCAAACGCAAATTGGAAGATGGATTCGTAATTAAATGCGCTCCGCTCTCAGCAATCAGCTGCAGATCCTCTTCATCCAGCCATACGGCATGTGCAAAGGATACCCATGGGCCCAGAAACCCAATTTCTTTATAATGCTTAATAAAGCTCTTGCCCCATGTACGCTTTGCATACTCTGCTTGGTACTGAGTCTCCAGTAGATGCAGATGAATGTACATACCATGTTCAAGCGCATATTCCTTCATCTGAAGCAGGGCTTCATCACTGCACCACTGACCACCGTTCGGGTGAAGCTGTACCTCAGTCCATCCTGCTTTGATATCATCTGCAAGATCTTCGCAGATACCCTCGACAAGTTGGAAATACTCATCCATGTTCATAATCTTGTCGTGAATGCCGGCCGCAAAGTTTGTGCGCAGTGGCTCAGGCAAATCGGAAATAAATTTATCACGGTCATAATAAATGCGCTTATTCTGATCCAAATACAAAGGACAGAGAATGCTTCGTATACCTGCGTCCTTATATCCCTTTTCGGCTGCCACCATTTCTTCACGAATTTTAGCAAAGCTGTTAGGGTTGTGACTATGCAATACCATACCAACACCAGACGATACAAGACGCATCCCATCATAGTAACACGCTTGATAGTGGGGGATAGCAGGGAGCTTATTTAAATCCTGTAACCACATTTCCAGCGCCCGATCAGGGGTACGGAAGGATATGGGGGACATGCCTCTGCCGTGATCATGAGCGTCTACAAAAGCAGGCATCATCAACCAATCTTTGCTTTCCAAAACCTGTGCTTCCGGATAGCCAAGTCGCAGTTTCTCAGGCTCATCGATCTGTTCAATCCGATTGTCACGTACTAAGACAGCTGTGTTTGTGCATACTTCATCGTGCGTCCCATTCCAAAAATAACGAGGAATAAAAATCGATTCCATAAAGAACTCCTTAACTAAAAAAACAGAATGCGGCAGAAGATGACATACTCCATCGTATGTTCTTCTGCCGCTTTTGCAGGTTGATATGTTTATTTGTCGGCAGAAGGTCGCTTGTAGTTCAGATAGAGTGAAGCTTCCGTACCACCATCTACAACAATTGCCTGTCCGGTTATGGCACGAGCTTCATCGCTTGCCAGGAACAACGCTGTTTCGGCAATATCCTTTGCTTGAATCTCAAATGGTGCCGGCTGATAGGTATTCAGGAATCTCTGACGAGCTTCCCCCTCAAAGCCATTGTTCAGCGGAGTGTTAACAAATCCAGGGCAAATCGCATTGCAACGAATATTATCACGTGCAAAGTCAATTGCAACAGATCTTGTAATACTAAGTGCTCCAGCCTTTGCCGCCGAGTAACTCAACTTATTCGGTGTTGGGCGAATGCCATAAGTTCCAACCAGATTAAGTATTACGCCACCACCTGTTTTGATCATATGCGGGATGCAATACTTACTGCCTAAAAAGACGCTGTCCATGTCCAGTGCAACGACCTTTTTATAATCTGCATAAGAAGTCGTTACTGCAGTACCGACCGGGCTGATGCCTGCAATTGTAAAATACACATCGAGTCGTCCGAATGTGGCAACAGCATCATCAAACAAGGCCTCCACAGCTGCCTCATTGGTAATGTCAATTGCATAGGCTTTTGCCTTTCCGCCTGCGGCAATAATTTCGTCCGCAGTTGCCTTTGCTGTTTTTTCATTGATGTCAACAACACAAACCGATGCACCTTCTTGAGCAAAGAGCGTACAAGAAATTTTGCCCATTCCGGAGCCACCGCCCGTAATGACAACAACTTTACCATCAAACCTTTTCATAGAAAGTCTCCTTCGTCAATAGTCAAGCGTTCTAGCGCGTACTTCATTTTTTGGCTTTGTTGTAGCATTAGCCGAAAGCAGGGAAGATCGTCATAGCAATCGCAACGCCAACAATTCCTCGAACAATTGCTGGAATTATGCCTACACGTAGAATTGTCTTCTGTGTATAGCCACCAGCCTGCATAGCCATGGGTACTACGGGGTTAGGCATCGGAGTGATCAGCGAAGACATGGATGCCAGAGAGCAAAGGATAACGGGACCACGAGGATCACAGCCAATCGAGCTGCAAGAAATAATCAAAATGGGAATTAAAACAGTAGTCGTTGCTCTGTTGTATAGGAAAGATGTCATCAGGAAAGATACCAAGTAGAATACTGCGCCAATGATATAACCATTGCGAACACCAGAAAGAGCACCTGCAGCGAGATCTCCTAACAACTGAGCAGCACCGGTGTTGCCCAAAGCCTCGCCCATAACCGTGACACCTGCATACAGCAGAACCATGCTCATATTCATACGAATCAGTGCGGTCTGCTCATCCAAAACACCGGACAAGACAACAGCGGTTGCACCAGCCATCGTAACTGCCCAAGAAGGAAGGCCAAGCATCAGTCCAATAACGGTAGCAATAAAGATACCATAACCGAGAAATTCACGGACCGGAGAAAGAGCCTCATTGTTTGTGATATCCGGCCCTGTGATAGCGGCCGTTTCAGTTTCAGGCTGATCTGGCATGAGCTTCGGCAAGACGAAGATCGTCAACAGCAAAGTAACCAGCGCGGTTGGCAGAAAAACCATAGTCTCACTCCACATGCTGAGAGGAGATCCGGTCCAGCCATAGGATTCCAGATAGCCATTCTGCGTAACGAACCATGCAGCATAAGGACCAATGGGCTCAATAACAAAGGAAGTAGAGACTACCGTAACAGCAATCGGATACATCATCTTAGAGGGGCTGCACTTCAACTGTTTGCACATGCTGATAACCAGAGGATAAACCATGGCAAACATAGCCGGCAGGCTGGGGACAAACTGACCGAGCAGGAAGATAACCAAAATGTAAGACGCCAATACTCGCGTGAAGGACCCATTGTTCACACGATACAAAAGCTTGGTAATATTATTGACCATCTGCGTGCGAGAAAGTCCCGCAGCAACAATAAACATACCAGCCATCGTCAAAACGTTGTTGTTGCCGAATCCGGCAAACACGGTGGCCTTATCCACACATCCTGCGACATACAAAGCAACAATAACACCCATACTGGTAAATGCCATTGGTATCTTGCGGTTAAAGAATAAAATAATCATAACCGCAAAAATAATTAGGCAGATAACCATACTATTCATAGTAAGCCTCCTTATTTTTTGAAAATTTTATTGTCCTTTTCAGCAGATACACACCATCCATAGAACCTTTAGCCGGCAAAAGAGGCTCTATTTCCTGCTGAAAACTCGTCAGCGTATAATCAATACTGATTAAAAACACTAAACGAGTTCCTTGACAACTATTTAACCATATTGTATACTTTTCGTAAAGCGACAAATTATACAAGCCGCTTTGCGAAAATGTCAAAACAGAGGTCCAAATGGATACACAAAAATGGTCGCTACTTCTTAAAGTATTGGACTCTGGCAGTATTTCTGCAGCTGCCGCGCAATCCAATTACACGATTTCGGGAATAAGCCGTATGATTGCGAATCTGGAACAAGAAGTTGGCTTTCCTCTGTTGGTACGAAACAATCGCGGCGTTGGACCAACAGATGAATGTGAGTTATTGTTAAATGATATTCGCAACTTATTGCATGACGAAGAACAGATCACACAGCGGATTGCTAATATCAATGGGCTCCAAATTGGTACGCTAACCATTGGTACAGCATATTCCTCCAGCTATCCATTACTCATAAAGCAAATCGTTCGGTTTGTTCAGCAGTACCCTCGCATCAACATCAAAATGCTATGGGGTTATAATGACGAACTATGCCATGCTGTCGAAGAACGCAAAATGGATATCTGTGTTGTTAGCAAACCTACTCCGGATATGCTATGGTTTATTCTTCAGCAAGAAGAAATGGTTGCGGTGGTTTCTGCCAATTCTGCATACGCCGATAAGGATAGAGTCTCGCTGTCCATTCTGAAAGAAGAACCATACATTGATATTTATCCAAACCGTGACAGTGATTCTTCACGCTTGCTTAAGGGAGCTGGAATTAAGCCAAACACAAGATTTACCACATCTGATCGTTATGCCGCTCATGAAATGGTTGCTGCTGGTCTTGGTATTACTGTAATAAATGAAACTCTAGCAATTAAACGAGATGACATTAAAATTCTCCCTTTGGATCCTCCACAAAATCTTAGTATAGGTCTTGCCTGCCTCCCTAATCCAACCCTATCTACTAGGCGTTTTATTGGTTTTATGCAGGAGTCTATGCGAGCCAGCGAGATCCGTTGAAGACACCGTAGATGATAGATTCCTTATGAGTGAACGAATTACAGTAGCTAACTTAGATAAGTCATCAAAGGGAACAAAGGTATTGAGAAAAAGATGAAATATTGCTGAGTATTTCGGCCCGAAGCTGGCAGAAGTAGAAAACTTAGAGAAAAAGAAAGCATTCGAAGAAAACGTAACAATATCGCCGTAAAGCAAGAAGATACTAAAGTTTAAACAAAAATACTGATTAAAATTGAACGATGAGGTATACTAAGCTTGGAGGTGTTTCAGATGAAGCTACTGCGTGTCAAGGCGAGTCACTTTAAGAATTGCCAGGATGATACGGTTATTGATTTGGTCGCTAAGTCGAAGAAGACGACTGAAGACAAGGAGTATGAGCTTCAGGAAATTACTGAAGGCTTGTATGTGTATAGCATTGGAGCGTTTGTTGGAAAAAATGCTTCCGGTAAAACAACTGCTCTGGAACTGCTGGACTGTTGCTATGATATTCTTGGCAAGTTTAGCTTAGAGAATAAGCACTATTCCTATGAGGGTATCAAGCTGGAAATCATCTTTTTTCATGAGGGATATATTTACAAATATACGACAGAATTGAAAGCTGATCCGACTTTGGCAAATCGGGCAACATTTTCTAATCAGCATATTTACAAGAAAAAGTATTATAAAACTAAACTGAGTTCATTGTATACAGAGGATTTTGTTGAGCAAAAAGATCTGGGAGAGTTACCGGAAGATACGGCAAGCACTTTTTTTGTCTTAAAGAAAAAACAGGTATCAGCGATTTTCTTCGGTAGCGACGGTATGGGAGCAGACACATACCAAATGGCATTCCGATTGCTCAAAACGTATCATATACCAGATGAAATGCTTTCTGCGATTATCTGTATTTTCGATAGTAATATTCAAAGTATTCAGATGCTTGACGAGCATAACTATCGTGTCACTATCTGCAATGAGGAAAAGTTTCTATCGGACAAAGAACTCCTATATATGTTGTCCAGCGGAACGACAAAAGGCATTATCCTTTACACATTGGTTGTAGCTTCTCTCCAACAGGGTTTCGACTTGCTTATCGATGAGGCAGAGGCGCATTTTCATAAGACACTTGTCGAAAATATGTTGAGTCTGTATATGGATAAAAAAGTGAACAGGCACGGGGCAACACTGCTGTTTTCGACACATTATTGTGAAGTTTTGGATTTGTTCAACCGACAGGATAATATCTGGGTGTGCCAGTCAAGCGATAAGATCGCTATTAAGAACATGTATGAGTCTTTTGAGATGAGATCCGGTTTGCTTAAAAGCAAGCGTTTTTATAATAATGCTTTCCAAACGGCAGTAAACTATGATGATCTCATGAATCTGAAAAGGAAGTTGATGAAATGAAGTTGTTGATCATGTGCGAGGGACCTAACGAGCTCAAAATCATCAACATCCTGCTGGAAAATCAAAAGCTGAAATTTTCATCAGATGATTTGCTGGGATTGGTCCCGTATCATGCGCGTCAAATAAAGTCCTCTGCAGCAGTTAAGGCGGCATTGAACTTGTATCCGGATGAGGTACATGTGCTGCGCATTGGCGACGGTCAAAATGAGAAACTGGAAATACCATCTGCATACAAAGATAAAATAACGCTGGTTGAAAAGTATTGTACAAAGCCCGAGTTGGAAATGCTGCTCATTATATCTGAAGATTTAGCAGCGGAGTATGAGAAAGTGAAATCCAACACGAAGCCGAAGACTTTTGCAAAAGCGAATATTCGATATGGAAGAAGATACGATAATAGTACAGCATTCTATGAAGAGTACTTTGGACCGGATTGCGAAAAGTTAAAAATATAGCCGATGAGGCAGATATGATCATAAATGAACGTTATGAAATTGATGAACTGGCCGATGCGGCAGGTGGCTATTTTGCGATGCCGTCGGCGGACGAGCTTGCCTACACCGAACTTTTATTTGATGTCTGCGATCAGTTTGGAATCCATTACTATTCCGCAGATAAGAAAGCGCGCGCATTTGTTGAAGAAGTGACACGCGTGACATGGGCAAAGCAACAAGAAGAAAATACCGGGGTACAACAGAGTATCCGTCCTGCATTTACCGCGTAAAAGAGAATATGTATATGCCAGCCGGAAGGAATTTACTTCCGGCTGGTTTCTTTCTAGAGGCGTATTAAGGGAAATCAGTCTGTGGAATGTATCTATGTAACCGCTCAACCACAGCCGTCAAGCAAAAATAAAGCTGGAGCCAAATCCGGCTCCAGCAAACCTCAAATTTTCTTCTTGCAAATGTCAGGCAGCTTGTCCGACTGCGGCAGCAAATCGTTTAAGAACACGCGGTCATTCGGATCATGCTCCCGGCCATAAAGATGTTCTGCAATCTCGTCCAGTAAAAAACGGAAATACTCATACGGCTTCAAATTGTTGGCCTTGCCGTTTCTGCAATGCTGTAGAGAATCGCACTGGATTGTACTCCTCTGGGCGTGTTGAGCATAATCCAGTTTTGCCCGACTGTAAAGGGACGATTTGTTGCGATTGGTTTCGTATCATGCACGTCAAATAAAATCCTCTGCTTGCAGTTAAGGATGCACGGAACTTGTATCCGGATGAGGAATAAAAGAAATCTTTTTACTTGTCAATCTGCTGTAAATTATCGACTGAATTTGTGCAAAGCTAACAAAGTGAAAAAGAGAGCCGTTCTTGTCTTGACACTCCACAAGGAATATGGTATTGTAATCATGCACAGAATAAGTCGCTATTCAAGTGCCTGATTTGTTTGTGCCTTACAAAAAAGAAAAATGTACGTGAGCAGCGTCGTTGGATTGTTACCGTTTGGCGGGCTA
>ERZ772969.143-NODE-143-length-77837-cov-49.148376_pt1 | contig 77837 bp, 85 predicted proteins | sample MGYA00511676_ERZ772969 | MGnify/ENA primary metagenome ERZ772969 (study PRJEB29015, sample SAMEA2737651) | human gut metagenome | biome: human gut; feature: human-associated habitat; material: faeces | place: China | collected 2012 ... | reverse complement strand
CCGGGCGTGAAGGAGAGATAGCCACTGATCAAATTCGCACGGTGGATAAAAGCCGTATAAAACGAAAAATTGGAGAACTTAACAACAGGGAAATAGAGGAACTGAAAGAAGTGTTTCGACAAATGTTTTGTGAATGATGGAAGAGAAAGAGAATAAACCTACTTGTAAGGATTTTGCGGAGTATCTTAAAAAATGTGCCGAAGCCTATGCCAAGCATGGGAGCCAGGAACTGACTAACAGTGATGGAGAGTACCAGGATATCTTTGATGATCTGTGCCAGCTTCATGGAGATTTTGACCATGGAGCAAACCGAATCATCTCTTTAAAGGATATGTTTATAGAATACTTTAATGTAAAGTAACACTCCATTGGGCGAGGGCAGGGCTTGCTGCGGATGCCAGACTTTAAATAATCCATTGGATTAATTATCTTTGCACGCTAATTTTCAAATTATAAAGAAATGACTAAATCGGAAATCGTAAAGGAAATATCTGCCAGAACCGGCATCGACGGCAAAGCGGTGCTTGCTGTTGTGGAAGGATTCATGAACGAGGTAAAGACTTCGTTGGGCAAGGAGGAAAATGTCTATCTTCGTGGATTCGGTAGTTTCATAGTGAAGAAGAGAGCGCAAAAGACAGCCCGGAATATCTCTAAGAATACTACTATGATTATTCCGGCTCATAACATACCGGCATTTAAACCGTCTGACGAATTTTTGACAATGGTAAAAATGGGTAAACAATGAAAGATCAGTTACGATTATTGAGAGACTGTATCAATAATGATCGTCCGGCAGTTGTCTTTCAGGGAGACGATTTTTGCGCTCCTGAGATCTTGGAGGCAGCAAAAGAAATTTATCGTAAACATGGTTGTTCCGAAGAATTTCTTTTTGACTGGCAGTTGCTTATCAATGAGGTGAAGGCTTACCAGTTAGAAAGTCCGGCAACTGTCAAATTGCCGAAACTCTCCCCAACAGAAACGGAACTGGTGCGGGAAGAGATGACTAAACGCTAAAAAATATTCTCGTTTAATACGCACCTTTTATTCTTCAGGCAGCGTATTGAACGGGATGGGATTAAAATGTTGGCGAACCTGCTTTTTTCGAAAGTTCCTGCCAATAGTTGAAGTCACCCGGTGAAAGATGCTCTTGCATCCAGTCACGCATACCAATATCGTTTCTTTCGTTCACATATCTCGTAAACGGAATCATTGTCTTACATGCTTCAAATCCGAGCATTCTCATATGGCGTGAAATATTGGGAGGAAGATCTTCCAACCACTCTTTATAATACATTATCAATCTGTTTTCTTGGATTGGAACCGCTTGTTGGTGATAAATATAGCTGGCGTTTCCGATTCTAATATCTCTGGCCTTATTTTCCCGTTCTTCTTCAGGTAGCCGACTTAAATATTCAGCTTGCGCTATTCTGCATTTGGAGTTTGGATGTTCCATGGTATCTTATATAATTAAGACTCTTCAATGATACGGTTCATCAAATCACATATTTTTTGGCAGCTATGACGGTCTGCGCAAGCAGGATAGGGGCATTCCTCAAAGGATGCCTGATTATCCGTAACTATGAAACCTCCGGAACGACATACATAACTTACCGGATGAAAATAAATATCTTCCTTTTTCGGTCTATAAGTACATAGTCTTATAAGGCTGTTCAGCTCTTTGCAAATTTGCTCACATTTTTCTTTGGGATAATGTGGCAAATCACCGAATGCTTCGTAGGGGACAAAGGCAAATGCTTTGTCATCCCACATGACAGGTGTGTAATTCTGTACCATTTGTTATTTGGAATAAGGATGGCTGGCAGATTCCGTATTTCTGTATCAGTTAGGTAATCCGTCACTATTTAAGTGCGCCTGGGCAAACTCCCGGAGGTTCGTTTCGGCAATGCACTTTTCATAAATCTCATCCAATACTTCTTGCATATTTTCTACTTTATTGAATTTTAAGGGGCTGCCGTTTGTTGCGGCTTGCCTTTCCAGTTGTTCGATGATACTGGGAAATATCCCACGCAATAAACCGACGGTAGCTACGGCTGTAGCTGGTTCTACCTCTATTGTAATCTTTTTCTTTTCCATATCGTTGTATTATGTTATCAAAAGTAATAATTATTAGGATATTGGTAAGCATTTCTTCTGAAAAACTTTTTAAAGATATTGTTTTAAGATGGCATACTGTGTTTTTGCGTTCACGCAGTATTCTTTCCCACCCTCCCCTTCATCGGAATGGCTGTTCTCATTCCCGGCTTTCCCGTAGTCATCCGCTATGCGGCTGATTATGGGTAAACCAGAAAAGAGAAGTTCCAAACGTGGGCGGGATTGCAATGGTCATCATCCGGAGCTTCGGCATTGCCGAAACAACCTCCTTCTTCCGTATTGCAGTCCCTTCCTTTTACCGTTTGTCCCGGCAGTCCGTTGCTAACCCGTTCCCCCCTGCCACCTGTGACAGGGAGATAGGAATACGGTTTTGCAGGCAAAACCGTATGGTTTGTTTTACTTTCCGTACTGCCCTTTTCCTTGTTTTCTGCCTCCCCTAATGTGCATTTTTCATAGCTCCATCTGAGACCCTTTGTTTTTGAACGGCAAATTTATTTCGGTGGATGGATACGAAAGAGTTCCGGTCTTCGCCCTTTGTACCGAAAAAAATAACGCCGGACGGCTTCGCTGTCCCCAACATTTTTTGTCGTCCAAAACTTTTCTCAATCCCTCCTTCCTTCTTGATGTGTGCCGTAAAAAAAAGGCTCATAAACTCAGATGGGGCATGAAAGCTCAAAAAAAAGTCGGCAGAAAGAAAAGGCCATCCCAGAAAGGGGTTTTAAAAAAAGGTCTTTAAATCTAGCTGAAGCATAAAATTAAAAGTTTAACAAACTAAAAAAAACGAGTTATGTCACGAGTACACTATTTAGAAGGAGATTATGAACAGTTGGTTATTAATGAAACGATAGACGGTCTTTTTTCCAGTTATCGTATAGACCGCAATTCATTGCCAAAAGGATTTTTCCTTTATGAGATTAGATGGGATGACAGCTTATCTTCATTGGCAGAGATTTGCCCCTCTGTGGTGGTGAATCATGCAGGTTCGTTCATAACAAAGTCACCCCTTGAATTTGATGCGAACAATAGCATACGGATAACTTATGCCAATTTTATCGAGTTCTGCCAGTTTGGCGAGTGGGCTTATGAGAAACTGGCTGTATTGGATTGTAATTCCGGTAATGTTGCTGTGATAAGCCCAGACAGGCGATTACAGACCGCTGAAGAGATTGAGATTTTTCTGAGTGAGCATTGTGGCTATCATCTGAGTGAGATTAATTGGATGGTGATGAAAGGCGATGTGGTGTTTTTGAACGAGAACGATTTTTAATGAGTATAACCGTAACTGCCTCTTGGAATGGGGCAGTTACATAAAATATTATAAGTATGAAATGGATAGATAAGATGGTAGAACGCATTACCCGAAAAGAAACAGCTTTAAATGACCGCTTTTGTGTAAATCGGCATACGGTTGTATGTCAGAGTGGTACGACTGATTATGTTTCTGTAACGATTGATAATACCGATGGTTTTGATTTCGATTTTTGGACAAAACAACTTTGTTTTGAGAAGGACTGTAAATATCGCTCGGAGATAAAAGCGGCTTTTGATAAAATCTATGGCACAAGGAATATAGAATGTTGTGAATAATGAAATCAGAATAGTATGATACCAAAGGAGATAATGAAACTTTATGAAAAGCTTGCTTTCAGTCGGGGATATGAAGAAGCCTTTCGGGATTTTTTGGATGTTTGTCTTTACTATTTGTCTGTCGGGATGTTGGCAGAGGATTACCGTAGAGTGGAAAAAAGATATAAGCCATATGAAATGGAACTTTTTGTTCAAATGTTTTATAGGGTGTCTGAATATTCGGAAGGATTTTGCGATGTCTTGGGAGATATGTTCATGGAGTGTGTCAGTCATGGGAATAACGGACAGTTCTTTACCCCGATACACGTTGCTGATTTGATGGCATGTATGGGGGAAAATAGGCTGAAACCTAAACAGTCGGTCTGTGATTCGTGCTGTGGTTCCGGCAGGATGCTACTTTCCGCTGTAAAAAAATGTGCGGAAGAGAATGATGGAGGAAGGCTTTTTTGTTATGGCTCGGACATAGATTTGATTTGTGTAAAGATGACTGTTGTCAATCTGATGATGAATAGCGTACCCGGTGAAGTCGCATGGATGAATACATTGACAATGCAGCATTGGAGAAGTTATCATATAGATTTACAGTTGATAGCCGGAGTATGGTTACCTATTTTAAAGATAACGGAAGCAGGTGATACTTCTTTTGTTAGGAAACTTGAAAATGCAATGGAGGATAATTCTGAATTGAAGAGGTCGATTCAGAGCAACGCAAGGGCTACGCAGCTGACTTTTGATTTTTGACAAGATAAATATGTAAAAAGGATTTTGGTATGAAAGCAATAAGAACAAAAGAGGTGAATGAGAACGTCAAAGCGGCGAACAGTTGTTTGCGTAAAGCGAAACGGCAGGCTAAGGAATTGGCTGTTTTTACAGGTGAAGTAGTGCGTCTGATAGATAAGGAAGGGCATTCTCTACAAGGGTTCTTTAATCGGGTGGAGTTTGTTCTGGTGGACGGCACTATTAAATTCCGTGTAGTTATAAATCCTATTCTTGAATGTGAGAACTGTATAATGGCTTCTTGCCATGAAGACTATCTTTATGAGGTGGTCTCGGTGGAAAAGTTTACCTATAAAAATTATAGGTATCATTTGTGATGATATTGTATTTTAATGATTATAAACTGATTTATATTATAACAATGATGGGCAAAATTAATAATATTCCCGTTTTGAATGAAGATGTTATTCGTTTGGTTGTACTCAATGAGGAAATTATAGGGTATATCTATCCACGAAGGACTTCTTATGTGGTGGCATTGGAGATAAAGCCGGGACGTACTACCTCTTTGGCCACATCTGTCAATAAACAATGCATGGTTTTGTTGAGTGATAAGGTTCGTTTGGCCACGGAACAGGATTTCGATGATTTTCATATATGCTTTGATGGTTTCAGAAATAACACTATGTATTGTTATAATCAGGGAACGGAACCTATATACCTTCAATGAAATACATTCTCCCTTCTTTTGGATTAGGGAAGGGAGAGCATTTCGCTGTCCGCTACTTTTTGGCAAGCGCCCCAAAAAAAGTAGCAAAAAACGCTTGGAGTTACTGGTAATCCCATTAATTTGCGTTCACGCAGATTTTTTCCCACCCTCCCCTTCATCGGAATGGCTGTCCTCATTCCCGGCTTGCCCGTAGTCATCCGCTATGCGGCTGATTATGGGTAAACCAGAAAAGAGAAGTTCCAAACGTGGGCGGGATTGCAATGGTCATCATCCGGAGCTTCGGCATTGCCGAAACAACCTCCTTCTTCCGTATTGCAGTCCCTTCCTTTTACCGTTTGTCCCGGCAGTCCGTTGCTAACCCGTTCCCCCCTGCCACCTGTGACAGGGAGATAGGAATACGGTTTTGCAGGCAAAACCGTATGGTTTGTTTTACTTTCCGTACTGCCCTTTTCCTTGTTTTCTGCCTCCCCTAATGTGCGTTTTTCATAGCTCCATCTGGGACCCTTTGTTTTTGAACGGCAAATTTATGTCGGTGGATGGATACGAAAGAGTTCCGGTCTTCGCCCTTTGTACCGAAAAAAATAACGCCGGACGGCTTCGCTGTCCCCAACATTTTTTGTCGTCCAAAACTTTTCTCAATCCCTCCTTCCTTCTTGATGTGTGCCGTAAAAAAAAGGCTCATAAACTCAGATGGGGCATGAAAGCTCAAAAAAAAAGTCGGCAGAAAGAAAAGGCCATCCCGGAAAGGGGTTTTAAAAAAAGGTCTTTAAATCTAGCTGAAGCATAAGTTTAATTTTAATAGATAAAAGACTATGGCACATCAGAGTAAATATCCTAGTTTAGACAGACAATGACATAAGATGATGTTTTCTTTTTTTGAATATCTTCCTATGCAATATCGGCAGGCAACGGAAAGAGAATGGCAAATTCGTAAGATGATATGGAGTTTTAAGGATGGAAAATCTTATTTGAATGTAGCTTGGATGATAGCGAATAAGTTACATCAAGTTTTTGGTGATGATGTTAAGAATATTGTTTTTGCTTGTGTCCCGGCTTCTTCCGCTGATAAGAATGAACTTCGTTATAAGGGGTTTGCTTCGGCTGTGTGTAAGTTTTCAGGTGCTATCAATGCGTATGAACATATACGTGTCAGTGGAGATCGTTTGGCTATTCATGAGAAATTTGATAGCAAGTCGCTTCAAAAAGTACAAGTGATAGAATTTGACAAGGACTTTTTTCGGGGTAAGAAAATCTTGGTATTTGACGATATTTTAACGAAAGGGTTTTCGTATGCTCGTTTCGCATGTCAGTTGGAAAAAATAGGAGGTGAGGTTTTGGGAGGTTTCTTTTTAGGTAAAACAGTTGTCCGTATGTTATAAGATGAAAGAAAAAGAGAGTTATATAGAGAAGCAGAAGGGTATCTTTGGAGATACTACTTGGTTCACTTATCGTTATGAGGTGAATGGAATGGTGTATGAAACTTCGGCAGGTTCGTTGGATATATGTAGAAAGGCACGTGATAAATGGATGAAAATGATGTCCGTTGCTTTTACCGGTCATAGAACGATACGAACAAATAAATATGCTTTGTCCGTATCGTTGAATGAAGAGGTACGTTTCTGCTATGAGAATGGAATCCGTTTTTTCTATATTGGTTGTGCGGTTGGATTTGACATGATGGCTGCTCATACCATACTTGAACAAAGGAAACAATATCCCGATATGGTTTTGGTGGCGGTTGTTCCTTATGTCGGGCAAGATGTGTATTTCAACAAAGAGGACAAACAGAGGTATGCTGATATTTTGCGCCAAGCCGACAAGGTGGTAGTTCTATCCGAATATTATTATGCTCAATGCTATGCCCACCGTAATGATTACATGATTTCACACGCCTGTAGGCTGATTGCTTATTGGGATGGAAAATCTGCCGGAGGAACTTCTTATACGTTTAACAAGGCACAAAAAAAGAAATTGGTGATACACAATCTGTTTTGATTCAGATTGTATATCACTGTTCTCCAGCGGTATGATCAAACGTGGCGATGTCATACCGTCTGGTTGCTGTAAGTGCTAATATTTCCGGTGCAAAAGAGAGAGACACAATAAATATGAAAAGCAGTGATAGATGAATTTTACTTAATGTGATTGTGTGAAATCCAGAAATGGGGAAGGCAAAGGAGAGAGGCATATCCGGTCTGCTTTCGGAGTTTCGGCCACGCCGAAACAACTTCTTTCCGGCGGCTATGCCACTCTCCTTTTATTTGCCCGGCAGTCTGTTGCTTACCCATATGCCCCAGCCTTTTAGGGCTGTAGATAGGTAGTCGGATATTTCGCCACCAGATTGGCAGTCCGCTTCAATCGTTTGCTTTTCTCCGAGTGGATGCCTTTCTGTTTTTCCGGTAGTATAATCTTCTTTTTCCGGAAACAGTTGTAGTGGCTGTGTGCCTGTATGGTTATGTTCTCCCCACAGAATCCGTAAGTCTGTTCTTCCGTAGTAGGTTTTTGTTTTATCGAGGAGCCACTTCTTCCGATACGTGGAATATTGTATGCTTCATTCTTCGGCTTCATTTTTTTAAAAGGAATTGCAGAGGTTTCTTCCGGTGTGTCGATAGGCGGCAGACCATATTTTCGGAATGTGCCATGCTTTCTGTCTGACCGGTTGTTTTTTTGCATCCTTTCCAAACCTGTTGCTGATTTTCAAGTTTTGTCTTTTTCATATCATTTTTTAGTGAAGTCAAATCATTTTCCGTTGCAAATATAGATTGTTGCTAACCCCGGTTACGGGGATAAGGGGGCGATTCACAAACACCACGTTGTTATTCGGCTGAAATCTTCCTTTTTTTGCCCTGCACAAAAAGCGTATTTAACCCGAATTATTTGCTGCCATCTTCACCAATAAAAAAGTTACAAATCTTCCTTTTTCCGGCTAGCATAAAAAGCGTATTTATATCTTTTTTCATGGTGTCCCCCAAAGCCAACAATCAGTTATTGCACTGTAAAATTGATTAATTAACTTCTAAAAAATCAGAGATATGAAAAAGATTGAAAATTCATTCGCAGTAACAGGTTTTATCGGTAAGGATGCAGAAATCCGTAGTTTTGAAACAGCAAGCGTAGCACGCTTTTCTATCGCGGTCAGCCGTGCAGACAAGACAGGTGAAGAAACCTCTTATGTTTCCGCTTTCATGGGGATTGAAGCCTGGAGAAAGAATGAAGCACTGGATTCCTTCGATGTATTGAAAAAAGGTGAGCTGATAACCGTTGAAGGCTACTTTAAGCCGGAAGAATGGACGGATTCTAAAAGTGGAGAGAAGCGTAACCGCATTGTGATGGTAGCCACCAAGTTTTATCCGGCTCCGGAAAAAGAAGAAGAAAAACCGGATCAGCCTAAACAGAAGGCTGTCTCTAAAAAGAAAAAAGCAAGCAAATAATTGAAGCGGCCTTGTGCCGCTTTTTTTTGCTATATATCCGAGAGCGTTTTTGCGTTCACGCAGTATTCTTTCCCACCCTCCCCTTTATTTGAATGACTGTTCTCTTTTCTGGTTTACCCGTAGTCATCCGCTATGCGGCTGATTATGGGTAAACCAGAAAAGAGAAGTTCCAAACGTGGGCGGGATTGCAATGGTCATCATCCGGAGCTTCGGCATTGCCGAAACAACCTCCTTCTTCCGTATTGCAGTCCCTTCCTTTTACCGTTTGTCCCGGCAGTCCGTTGCTAACCCGTTCCCCCCTGCCACTTGTGGCAGGGAGATAGGAATACGGTTTTGCTTTCCGTACTGCCCTTTTCCTTGTTTTCTGCCTCCCTTAATGTGCGTTTTTCATAGCTCCATCTGAGACCCTTTGTTTTTGAACGGCAAATTTATTTCGGTGGATGGATACGAAAGAGTTCCGGTCTTCGCCCTTTGTACCGAAAAAAATAACGCCGGACGGCTTCGCTGTCCCCAACATTTTTTGTCGTCCAAAACTTTTCTCAATCCCTCCTTCCTTCTTGATGTGTGCCGTAAAAAAAAGGCTCATAAACTCAGATGGGGCATGAAAGCTCAAAAAAAAGTCGGCAGAAAGAAAAGGCCATCCCAGAAAGGGGTTTTAAAAAAAGGTCTTTAAATCTAGCTGAAGCATAAAATTAGAAGTTTAACAAACTAATTAACAGAAGTATATGCAAATCATTCAATTTGTTTTTTCGGTCATCATCGCTCTTTGTGCAGTGGCTATGTTTGTCGGAGCGGTAATAACGCTAAGTCCGATAAAGGTTGTGTCGGTTACGTTGTTGGCTCTTATTTGCCTATTCTCCTTGTTTCTCGTGAAATTGGCTTATTGTGAAATGAAATCTAAAAATGATATACTATGAAAGTGTCAGAACAATTTAAAAGTACCATCAAGGCATACCTTGATAATATGGCAGCGGTGGATAGTCTGTTTGCTCCAGTCTATCAAAAACCTACAAAGAATATAGATAATTGCATTACCTATATTTTAAACCAAGTGAAGAAAAGCGGTTGCTGTGGTTTTAGTGATGATGAAATTTTTGGTATGGCGTTGCACTATTATCAGGAAGATAATATTGAGGTGGGTAGCCCATTGAAATGTAATGTAGTCGTAAATCATCATGTTGAATTGTCAGAGGAAGAAAAGAAAGCGGCTCGTGAGGCTGCTATCAAAAAATTGCAGGAGGAAGAATTGGCAAAGTTGAAGAAGCGTCAACAAGCCAAACGTGAGAACAACACCGAAGTACAAACCCAGTTAACTCTTTTTTGATATGAAACCCAAGACAAAATTACAAATGGAAATCGTGAATGGGAGCAGGAAGTTAGCTCCCGTTTCAGAGGCCCAAAAGCGTTATGCCTATAAACATTGCTTTGTGCATTATTTCAAGCGTGATGCAAAGGGGAATTGCTTTTGTTTGGATTGTGGGCATACATGGCGGGATAAGGAAGATAAGAAAAACTGTAAATGTCCTCATTGCGGTATGAATCTGAAATTGGAGAATAGCAGGAAAAGGACGGCTATATATAAAGAATATTTTTGTGTGATTACTACATACAAGCAATATCAAGTTATCCGTTTTTTTATGGTGGACTGCCGACTGAAAAAAGGGTCTCCGGCTAATTACTTTATAATTGAGGCGGTACAGTGTTGGATGAATAAAGAGGGCAAGACAGAAACGCTGTCTTTGCTGCGGGGCATGTCTATATTTTATTACGATGCATGGATATATGGAAGTTCTTTGGAATTGCGTAAGCGGAATGTGCATCATGACCGTATTTATGATATTTGTCCGGCAGTTATCTATCCGAGAATGAAAGTGATACCCGAACTTACGAGGAATGGATTTAAGGGTGTCTTTTATGATATTTGTCCGAGTTCCTTCTTTATGACATTATTAACTGATAATCGGATGGAGATATTATATAAGGCAGGGCAAATGAATTTGTTCTTGAGATTTTTAGAGAGAAAATACGGTATGGATAAGTATTGGACGTATGTAAAAATCTGTTTAAGACATGACTATGTGATACATGATGCGGACTTGTGGCTGGACTATGTGGATATGCTGATAGAAAATAAATTGGATGCGAGAAATCCTCATTATTTGTGTCCGTTGAATGTAGAAGAAGCGCATGATTGGGTGATGGGGAAATGTAAGAAGAAATATTCTGAAAAGGATGAAAAAGACTATATTGCTGCCAAATCACGTTTCTTTAATCTTTCGTTTGCGGATGGAAATATTATGGTTCGGGTATTGGAAAGCCTTTCGGACTTTTACAAAGAGGGAAAGTTGTTGCATCATTGTGTATTCAGCAACGCCTATTATAAGAGAGAAGATTCGTTGATAATGTCGGCAACGGTGGATGGAAGGCGCATGGAAACGGTGGAGTTTTCACTTAGCAGGATGGAGGTGTGCCAGTGTCGTGGAAAGTCTAACCAATTATCAGCCTATCATGACCGGATTCTGAATTTGGTACGGGATAATATACCATTGATAAGGGAAAGGATGGTAGTGTAATGAATAGCCCACACATCTAAATGTGTGGGAGTTCTTTTTTGGAATACGCCCAAAAAAGAACCCCAAAAAACGTTGTCGCTACACATCGTTACGCTCGGATTATTTGCTTGCCGGCTTTAGTTTGCCGATACATTTTTCCATGTCGGGAGACAATAGGAAAGAAGCCGTCTTTTTCTGCTGCACCCCTGAGTGTGGCTGGACGATGGCATACCTGCATTTTAATATCTTGCCGATAACTTCCGTACTGTCACGGTGCAGGTACATGGCTTTCATGGCATCCGTTGCTTTCAGGCTTTTTTCGGCTTCCATATAGGCGGAAAAGGACGGTTTGAATAAGGCACGGGGGCTTTCCGCTTTCTGTATGACAGCGGATAATTGTGCGCTTTTGTTGTTCAGGTAGCGCAGGCTGTCCGATACGGTGACGTCTTCTGTTTCCAACACTTCCAGTAGTTCGAACTTTAAATCCGTCCAGGTGCCGTGAGAATCTGTCTGAACCCATTCCGCAATGGCCTTCTCATAGCCGGGTTTGCTGCATGAGGAAAAGGTAATGAGCAGCATACAAAAAAATAAATGCTTGATATTCATATTGATCTGATTTTATAGGTTGTCGTATTATGTGATGGAGCAAATCTATGAGGTTACTGGCCGTCCTCCGTGGAGGAACAGATGCCACACGAGATTTTCAGATCATCGTTCCAATCCTTGTTTTCCGAAAGTTCGACGTTCTTCAGTTCCCGTACCTTGTTGCGGAGTTCATCGTTACTCAGGCTCTCGACATCAGTCGTATCGCCATGAAAGTAACGATGCAGCCATAGGGTGTACTTGTGCCCTTGTTTGTCGTTGTCAAAGATGCTCCGGAGCTCCTTTACCTGGTTCTTGTCAAGAATCAGGCGTAATAGCCTCATTTGTCCTTCCGTGAATGTCCCTTCCGTAGATACATATACAAGATTGAGGTCGCTCCCGGAATGGCGTAATTGATAGTGGGAGATACAGTCTATAAATGACTCCCCGATGTAGAGGATGTCTATCGGGCGGCTTTTGTCATGGTTGCTGGTTGCCAGACAGTCGAACTTGCCACCGATAATCCCTTTGAATGTTTCATTTCGTTGAGAAATGGCTTGCACACCGTTTTCATTGTACATCTTGATGCACACGTTGCGGTAAACACTCCCTTTGTTCTTTACCTCACGAATAAATAAAATGTCTTTGAAGAACCGGCTTTCAATGCTTTCTTTCAGGATACCTCTTTTTTGGAGATAATTGCCCTTGTAGGGTTGTAGCTGGCTCAAGTAGAATTGAAGTTCGTCCGCTCTCATGCTTGTGTTACCTACTTCATATCGGCTTTTTTCGGGTGTCGTGATGCGGTTGGTGTTGATGTAGTTCTGAAGGATCTCCCCCACCTCGCGCAAGGTCGGCATTTTTCCGGTTGTTTCAAATAGATGTTCCTGCATCAGATCCATGATACTGCGGCCACGCACGCTGTCGCTATGCACGTCCCAATAAGTATATTGGTTCTGCGAGTTCCGCTTGATGACGATGGTATGCGTTCCGTTGCTCATTTTGGGACAGGAGTTGGAAGAGCCTTCCACGATTTTCCATCCCAGCTCCAGCAGGAAATCGGGCAGAGAAATGGTTGTTTTTATCTGATTGAAATCGACTTTCATACGATTGATGGTTAGATGGTTTCTATAATATCTTCTGGAAGAAAGTACCGGATTGATTCCTGATGTTCTGGTTCTTGCTTTAGAAAAAGGACGAGATGTACTTCTTGACCGTCTTTGATAAACGGAAGATGGGCAGCTTTTTCTGATAGAGTCCGGGCTAATCGTTGAGCATCTTCTTTGTTCGTCCATTTACATTCTCCAATGAGTATATGTTTCTTGTCGAATGATTCTGCAACAACATCCAATTCTATCATTGTCCCCTCTTTGTTGCCTTCAGGAAATATTTTTCCCCACCATCTGGAGGCGATATTATAGACAATACCGTCAATCTCGTTGCCACTTATATATTGTCGGCAAAGATGCTCCCAACAGTCACCTACATGTTGGGTAAATTGTGCGTTAATGAGGTGCATGACGGTATCGATACGCCTTAATTCCAAGATAGAACGGTGTGGAGCGATGAAACGATAATAGAACTGTAACATATTGTCATTGATGCGATAGATACCTTTTTTACTCTTTTTCTCACTTTCGCCGAAAGGTATCTCACGTCTTATATAACCTAATTCTCGTAGTTTACTCAGAGGCTCGGATATCTGAGTTGCTTCTTTTCCCGCTCTTGATGCAATTTCAGTTATGCGGTTGACCCCATTTCCGATGATGGAAAGGATGGTGGAGGTTTGTATTGTATCTCGTAAATCGTCCCGAAGAAGTCGTTGCGGTTCTTCGGCCAATATGCCTTTGGTATCTAAAGCCAATTCCCGTATGGCAGTGTCCATATCTGGATAATCTGCACGTAACTCCCAGTAACGAGGAATGCCACCCCAGATGGAATATTCTTCTACTGCGGCAATTGTGTTTACATTTAAAGCTTGGCCGATGTAGGACACAGGAATTGGAGGCAGTTTGATAATTTCATCTGCCAATCCGTATAGAGGCTCTCTTTTGTCCAATACATATCCTTGCATGAGTTGTTGCGATGATCCGCAAATAATCAGGTCATATTTGAGCGTCTTTCCATTAAGCAACTTCTGGATAACAGAAGGTAATGAAGCACAACTTTTAACCATATAAGGAAATTCGTCCAGACAAACGGTTATACGTTCAGATAGCCTGTCGTTTAGTTCCAATAGTAGTGTTTCCCAATCAGGATAAACGACCTTATCAAATCGAGGTATGCTGTAGGCGATAGCTTTGGCAAACAAGGCTCGTTGGTTGGCCTCATTCGTTTGGTCACTCAGAAAATATACATCCTTGTCTTGCATGATCTCTTTAATGAGCGTGGATTTACCGATACGTCTTCTGCCGTATATGACAAGAAACTGGGGTGTTGTTCTTAAAAGAGCATTGCGCAATCTCTTCAAAGAATCCTGTCTGTCTATAAATTGGTTGAACTTCATCTGTGTTAGTTTTATATTATAAGTGAGAAAGATTATCTTTCACAAAGATAATAAAATCCGTTCAAGTGTAAAAGAGAAAATACCTGATTTTTGAATATGGTTGCTTTTTATTTTATGGTACTGTAAACCAAATCAACAGTAGTGTCTATACCGGGAACGGCCTCTAACTGTTTACTCTGGTTGAACACGCTTTCACCGTCTTTCTTTATTTGCAGGGTGATGGTTGCGTTCTCTTTTGAATAGAGGATGCCTTGCACGGTAATTTGGCTGACCGGCTTTTCCGTACTGTATTCCACTTTATCGGTGAAGGTCTCATCTACGGAAAATGCGGAGGTGCCGGTGCGTTCGTTCCTGAATTTCACGCCGTCAAGATTATATATATGTACACTGCCTTTGGGTGAGGTGCCGGTTACGGCTACGGTGATGTGATACATACCGGCTTTGTCTGTTTCCGGTTGGATTTCCTCTCTGTTGCATGAAGCCGCCAATAAGCAGGCTGCCACTAATAATGAATGGATTTTTCTCATGGTAGGATTCTTTTGTTGAATGTTATCGGATGATTTTTTGTTCTGTCTTATGTGTCCCGGCTGCCGGAACTGCTGACTTTTCTTTTAATTTGTCCTCTATCTTTTTAAGGATAGCGTTGACATCTTCAATGATTTTAATGTAGTTCTGCTGGATAATCTCTTCCAGGATTTCCAGTTCCATCTCTTCTTTGCCGTTGCCTAGTCTGACCGGCAAGGAGAAACGGGGTATCTCCTTCTCTTCAAAACGGCACATATCCATCTGCACGTTGAAGAATGGCGGCTTGCCTCCGGCAATCTTGCCGATGAAGTGCCCGGCTGCTTGCCCGGCAATGTCCCTTGCCTTTAAGACCTTTTCTTTTTGCAGGCTTTCCGTTACGCTGCCGCTTCCACTTGTCTGGTGGGAATAGGATTCCTGTGCCTCTTTTTTCTCGCCAAGCAGGTTCTCAATGTCCTTGGCCGTCTTCTCGTTTCCGGTCATGCCGTAGGCTTGTGTTCCGCAAGAGGCTTTCAGGATGTTGGCACTCTTCTCTCCATAGTCCCTGACCGCTTGGTTGAAGTCCTGGACGGCAAGGATGGTGGCGACATTGTGTTTTCGGGCGGTACCGATGAAGGTGTCGATGCCTTGTAACAGGATGGTCGGAAATTCATCTACCATGAATACGCTGGTTGCTTTGCCGGGATTGTTCATCTGCGACATCAGTACGCTGCCGATGCAGGAAATGGCGGGAGATACGGCCTCCTTGATGGTGGGCGCATTGCCTACGCATAACAGCGTTGGGTGTTCCTTGTTGGTTATATCCAAAGAGAACTCTTCTTCGGGAAGTGGTGACAACACCCAGAAGATGTATTTGTTGTTCAGGAGTACCAGCGGAGTCTGTGCGGATGATACGGCTCCGGCTGTCTGCTGTTGTGCGCCCAACTTCCAGGCAGTCAGCATCGAGGACATGTTCAATGCGATTTCAGGATCTTCCGACAGCCAATGGAATACCAGGTTGCTGTCCGAAAGGGCAAGGGCTATCACATGGGGCAACGTACAGATGCCAAGCTCCCTCTCCTTGAAACATTTGTAGGCGATTGAATAGACGTAGTTGATGGCATTGTTGGCCCAAAAGTCGGTCTTTTCCTTCCAGCTTGCTTCCAGATTCTTCATCAGTGTCATGATGATATTGCGGATGAATAGCGATTCGTTTCCCTTTGACATGTATTGCGGAGAAAGTACGTTCACCCTGACCGTGCGTGACATATCCACAAAGTTGATATAGGCGAAACGGGGTGTTTCCATCCCCTTGTTCCGGAAATGTTCGATGCTTCCGTATGCGATACGTGAGAGGATGGGTGACTTGTCCTTGGTGGGATCACCCTCCCAATCGTACACGAATCCGGCATAGTTGCGCTCGGCGCACTGGTAGATGATTCCCTTGATCCAGCTCTCTGATTTACCGCTTCCCGGACCGCCGTCGATATAGACATTCTGCTGCGGCTTATGGATGACCAGCGGCCCGGAGGCGGTTTCAAAGCGGAAGTAGAAAGCCGATTCTTCCCGGCTTAACCCGAAAATGCTATCATCGGATTGGGCATGACGCCGGATGAAATAAGGCAGAGTCTTGATGACAAGCAGCGTGTACGCTACGAATAGAATGGGAAATACAAATAGGTTATACCACGCTGATAACCGGCTGAATCCGACAACCAGCATGGATGCCGTAACCAGTGTCATACTGGTGTAAACCCATTTCTTGTTTTCGTCTTTCACTTTGCCAACCGGAAAGAGAAAAGCGAGGCCTCCGATCAGGATAACGTAGAGAAACCGGAATAGGATATCCTTCTCCATCAGCCTTTCCCACATGGCCGGATTACGTAGTGGAGCGTATAATCCCGTAACGATAGCCCACTGAAACAGTACGGCTGTCCCGATGAGCGTGGATAGCAGGATCAGGATGAATGACAGGTCTTTCTTCTCTCTTTCCATGGCCGTTGCTGTTATTGGGGTTGTCCGGATGCCGTTCCGTCACCGCTCTCTTTTTTCTCTGCCTTTCCCAGTAACTCAATGCGTGAGACGGTCAGGCTGACGGATGGGATGTGGCTACCGTCATCCTTCTGGAATACATCGGCATACACATCGCCGCAGACATATACCTGTGTCCCTTTTTTCAGATACTCAAAGACTTTACTCTCGTAATTCACGAAACAGCATACCCATAGGGTCTGTTCCTCGTTGTTCACGTTCTTGTACTTGGTGGATACATGGAAGTTGAATCCTTTTCCGTTCTTGTTCTGCCGGGCATCCGCACCGACATAACCGATAATTTGTCCTGTAAACATAATGATGGTTTTTAAAAGTTTATAATCCGAGCTGTGGCTCATTCATATTTTTCATGGCTGGCTCCGCTTCCATGGAAGGCAGCGAAATGCCGAAAGTGCTGTGTAGCGTTTCAAGGTTGTCGGCTGTAGGATGGTTTGCCGCAACACTTTCCAATAACCGTGATGAAGGGGTAAAACCTTCGTTTTTCATCTGCTCCAATACCGGACGGTTGTCTTGCAGGACGGCCTGCGTGAACCGTTCCTCCGGTGTGAGGTACTGTTCCATCCGTGCGGTATGTTCCTGAATCATATTGCTGGCTTTTCCTACATCGGCAAGGATGTTATAGATGAATTTGGGATCTTCTTTCAAGGCTCCCAGCCAGTTTTTTAGATACATGGCATTTTCTTCCCGGATATGGGTGGATATTCCCAGGCTTTGCCCGACGGTAGCGGAGGTGAGTTCGGCAACCAGTTCCTCTTTGGCATATTGCTTGTCTCCGAAAATCACGCCTTTTTCCCGGTTCAGATGCTCAGGTTCTCCAGTCGAGTGCGCCATCTCATGCAGTAGTGTGGAGTAGAAATTCTCTCCGTCCTTAAACTGCCCCTTCAGGGGTACGACGATATGGTTATCTTCTCCCCTTGCATGGTAAGCACTATTTCCTTCCTTGGAATAAATGGGGCAGATCCATTGCTGTTCCCGTACCATCGCATCAATCAGAGGCACGGTGAGCATCCCTTGCTCGTCCTTGATGGCCGGTATCTTGAATTGCTCCTTCAATGCTTCCCATTTCTCCGGTTTCGTTTCCTGAAGATTGGTCTGCTGTACGTTGAACACATTGTATGTCTTCAGAAACGGCGTGACCTTATATTCCTGCTGCTCGTTTTTATCCAGGTTCTTATATACGTCGAAAGGTATTTTCTTTCCGTTCTTGTCTCTTACTGAGAAATTCCAGTAAATGACTGGGAATGACTTTTCTCCTTTCAGTATGTTAAGGCCGTTGTCTTTGGCTTGCATGAAGGTCATATAGACCGGCAGGCTGTACTGCTCTTTTTCCGAAAGTAGAAACAACATGAAGGAATTTACTCCGTTGTAGGTTCTTCCCTCGATATTTTGCGGAAGTCCCCCACCCTTTATCCCGAACCAAGGCTTTTGCCAGTTGTCTTCCACCTGCTTTATCTTTTCGATCATCAGTTCGGCGAAACGCTGTAATGCTTTATCACTTGCTGTATCCATGATTTATTGGTATAGATTTCTGTTCTCGTAATCAAGCAGCCATTCTCTGGCCGTTTGGTTGTTTGTCTCTTGCTGCTTGGCAGCCATCTCTTCTTGATAGGCTTGTGCAAGCTCTTCCTGTGCAAGTAGAAACTCTAAGTCACTGATTTCTCCTGCAATGTTTTTCTGTACTAATTCATCGTAATCCATAATTCCTGATTTTTTAGGTTATAAGTCATTGAAAGCCCGGTTGATGGTGCTGGCTATCGGACGGGCCATTTCCTTGCTGTTGTCGGGTTTGGGTGTGCTGGCCAGTTTGACATCTCCCAGTGTCTTTGTGCTGCCTTCCATCCCGAAAATCTTTTGTACGGCTATCAGTGTGTTGGCTTGCACACCCGTTTCACGCATCCGGGTAAGGTCTTCTTGAGTGAGCCGGTACCCTTCTTTCTGTATCTCTTGGATGACATGAAAGTTGTCGGTCTGTGCGGCATCCAACAGACGTGCGGCCTGCCTTTCATGTTCGCCCTGTTCTTCCGGCTTGGTGCCGAACAGCTGGATGACTTCATGGGTTTGCCTTTCATCCAGACCGTGTTCCTTACCGATTCCTTTGATAAACTCTTCACTGGGTTTATATCCTTCCTCTTTGAGCTTCCCGATTTTTTCAAAGTCATGTTTGCCCACCGCTTCCTTAAACTCGGCTTCCATATTGCGCCCCTCTTCGTGTTTTTGCTCTTTTGCAGCTTCTATGTTGGCCGCATGGGCTTCCAGTTTGGGGGTCATGGCCTTGATCAGCTCTTGTGCCTTGCCGGGAGTGATACTCTGTATGTTCTGTATCATGACTCCTTTCCTGTCATCCGTCAGTTGGATGTCGGCAATGAAGTAGCCTTCCGGACTGTGCAGCAGCTTGTTCTCCAGTGCATGGCCGTTGGCGAGCAGGTATTTGTCGGCTTTGGTTAACTTGTAGCCGCCATATTCGCTGGTCTGCCCGATGATGTCGGGAATCTTGATTTCCTGGTTGGTGCGCAGGATGACGGAGTTCAGATCCCGGTCAACTTGCAGCAGGATGTCCTTCTTATTTACGGTGATGGGTACGATGTCACCGGCAAGCAGCTGTTCTTTCTCTTTCTTGCCCAACTTCTTTCCCAGCACCTTGTCCGGTATAACCAACGCCTCTTTGCGGTAGAATACGGAGATTCCGTCATCGTTGAAACGGAGCTTCCCCGGTTTGCCGTGTATCTCCATCAAATCAGACATGACACCCTTTTCCAGCTTGGTGCCTTTCCCGTCGAGGATGTTCCCTTGCTTGTAGGCGTATTCATAGAGCGACTGTCCGGTGTAGCATACCTTCAGGCGATGGTCGATGACGGTAAAGCCGTCCTTGTCATGTCCCTTCAGGTTCTCCCACCGTTTGATGCTGATGCCATTCTTCTCCAGCTCGGCGACATATTTAGGATCATTGGCACGTTCCTTGTCAAAAAGGGCGGATACACGTTCTTTTGATTGGTCACGAAGGCTTTCATCGTACTTTGCTCCGGCTTTTTCCCTGATTTCGCTTACGCTCATGCTCAGCTCTTCCCCGTCTTTGCGGAACCGGAAATATCCGTCCCGGTATTCGGTCTGATAGCCCAGTGATTCGGCGATGCCGCCGAACTGTCCCACGTTGTCGAACATATAGGTGTCTAATGCTTCTCTCAGTTTCATGGCTGTGGCTTGTATAAGGGTTCTGCGGAAAGGATGTATTCGTTCAACACGGCCAGCTTGATGTGCCGCCCGCCGTTTCGCTCGTAAATCTCGATCTCGAATACCTTATCATCGGGTATCGTGAATTTGTCGAAACCAAGTATCAGCCGGTTCCGGCTCTTGCCCTTGATTTTCGTATCAAAATCTTTCTGATAGATAGGTTCGATGGTCGTTTCTTGCTGGATGGCGTTCTTGCTCTTCTTTTGGTCACGCTGGAAACATTTGACAAACTCGATATCGTAGTCGATGTATGATTTGTTTTTCAGGTCAAAGATGAAAAACATGAAGTCCTCATGCACATACAGATTGGCCATTGACAACTCAAACTTGTTCTCGATGACCCCCAGGCTGTAGATGTTGCGCTTCTTGGTGTGCAGCTCTTGGATGCATCTTTCCATTTCCTCGCTGTTCACATCCACATGGGCGGTATATTTGCGCTGGTCATCAAAATTGTAGGTGAATACGGAGGTATTGCCCCGTTTGATGGTGATGTGGTAAGTGTTCATGGCCTTATCCACCACAAACAGGTTGGAATATGCCACGGCATCTTTGGCGGTTGATACTTTCAACTGGTTGTTGTAGGCGGCCAGAGTGAAGGACACCTCGTTGCCGGGCGTTCCGTAAGCGATGTCCTTCGGAAAGAAGAACTCGGCCAGATGGAGGTCGCTGACTTCTGCCTGATAGTCATGGTGCTGCCATTTCCCGTTGTCCTCGTAAATGTTCGGGTACGAATCCGTGCCGCCTTCGGGAAGGTAGCGGATGTGATAGGTGTAAACGCTTCCGTCGATGCAGACTACGGTCAGGTTGGTCTCTTCGGTGAATCCTTCCGCTTGCGCCGAGAGCCTGACGATATGGGGCGCCTCTTCTACCCGGCTGGCCATGACAAGCTCCTGTTCGCCGATGGCGATATCAGATACTTGCACAGGAAATACCAGGTGTTTCACACAGTCGAAAGAGATAAAGATGTCTTTTTGGCTGATGGCTTGTTGCCGGGGAGTGCCGTTTTCCTGAGCGAAGAGCGGCAGACTGCACACAAAGCAGTAAAACAGTAGATAAATATATTTCTTCATGTTGTCGATATGTTAAACGGTTCTTGAAAAAAAGGCGGTGAATACGGTAATGCCCCATAGAAGAAGCAGGGTAATGCCGAAAGAAACGGTCAGCGGACGGATTTCTTTAAAGGCTCGTCCGTTCCGGCGTGATACGTAGATCCGATAGCCGAAAAAGACCGCTGACAGCGCAAGCAGGTAATTGAGAATGTCTATCATAATTTGTCTATCAATGTTTGAAGGGGATGATTTTTCTTGTTCGTTTTCTCTTGTTCCATTTGCTCATAGAGCTTCTGTAACTCCGCTTGCACGGCTTGCCTGCGCAACTTCGATTCCTGACTCTCTTCTTGGATATACATTTCGTAGTTGGACTTGAGATGTACCTTCACTTGTGAGAGGCTCATGTTCAAGATTTGCTTGGCTACCTGGGTGGTGGCGTTGACTACGCTGGTCACTTCGCTGGCCATCGTGCCGATGGAAGAGAGCGGCATGTCAATGTTCTGTACAAGACCTTGTTCCATACGCTTGGCTGCACTGGCTTTCAGGTTATTGGGCAGGTTCAAACCTTCCATGGCATCATTGTCGAAGACAACCACCGATACGGGATTGAGGTTGTCTCCTACCTTCAGGTTGCTGACTACCACATCGAGGCGGTTGGCTCCCAAAGTGGCGATACCGTAAAACAGCGTGTTGGCCAGTATCTTCATGCCGGATAGGGTTACGTCCTGAAGCAACCGCATCCGTACCGTACTGCCCGTGACTACGGTCTGGTCGCCGTGGATGCAAGCCCTGAAGAGGTTGCTGTTTCCCGGTGCGGAGGTCGGTTGGCGGCGTACCCGCTTGCCGTTTTCGGCATGGTAGATCGGGCCTTTTTGCATCAGGCTGTCGGCGGATGGATGGCCGGAAGGGTTGGCAGCGGCTTTCTCCGTTTTTCCCTCTTGGTCATAATTGACAATCCGTTCATACATGCGCTTGCGGTATTTGTCGGATTCTTCCAGTTCCTTGCGGATGCGTGAGTTCTTCTTGGCTTCCCGGATAATCTCGTTGAGCGCCTGCTCGTCCTCCAGTCCGTCCAGTTGGCTTTCCAGCTGATGAGAGAAGCGTCCGTTCCGGCCACCTCCGTATTCTGCCATGACTTCGCTGTACGGATCGTTCTGCATACGGCGGATGCGCTCCAGTGTGGCACGGTCATACCGCTCCTGCTGGTTTTGCAGCTCGAAGTAAAAATCAGATCCTTTGACCTGAGACTCTTTCAGGATGCGTGCCTTCTCCTGCTCTTCCAGTTTGTCCTGCTTATAGGCTTCCATCTTGTCGTTCACCTTGTCGGCCATTTCCGACTGTGGTTCCAAAAAGGCTTGCGAGGCGGCCTGTCTGTCACTCCCTGACGGCACGTTCCCGTCCTCACGGATGAAGAATACATAAAGGAAGAGGATGCCCAGGATTACCGGGATGGCCATCAACAGCTTGTTCTTGTCTTTGATAAGTTTATTCGGTTCCATGGTCGGTTGGTTTAGAGGTTTCTGACTGGTTTTCATTCTTGCCCGGAGAAGCTGCCTGCGATGTGTTGGTGCCGTTGCTTTCCACGGGTTCGGAATAGCGGACAATCCAATCTTCTATCTTGGCTCCGTGCGCATTTTCCTCGCTGCGGGACAGCATATCATAGATGGTGAACTCCGCTTCGATATTACGTGAGATGCTTCCCCGTGCCCGGTACCCGGTCTGCGTGAAGATTATCTTTCCGGAAACGGGTATCGTTTGTGTGTTAATCTCTACATCCTTGATGCGTACCCCGTAACGGATATTCTTTTGTATGAGTGAGTTCAGCATATTCACATCGTTGTACTCGTTCAACAGCTCCTTCCCCTTGTTGCCTATGAGGTTGAGCGCAAGCGAAATGTTCTTCTCGTAGCTGCTCTCGTCAAAGGCATACCAGTGGGTTACGAAGGTCTTTACATGGTTCATGTATTCGTATTGCCGCATATCGCTGGCAGACAGGCTGCTTGCCTCATAGACTTCTCCCTGCCTGTCGATGACGAGAGCCTGGCCGTATGCTTTTTCTATTTTGTTGATAAGGAAGATGATACTGCTGGCAAAAGCGATAGTCAGAATGATGCAGTACCCGGCTGAAAGCCGGATAGTCAGCTTGACCGCATCATCTGCTCCTTTGAATTTCATCAGATTCATAGTTCTATTTTTTATTGTTGTCGTTTATGAAACTTGCCCCGATAGAGGCGGCACCGCCTACGTTGGTCAGCTTGCCGCCTGCCGCTGCGCCTCCCATCAGGGCGATGGTGGCCGCCGTGGTGACGATTGACACGGTTTTCGAAATGATTTTCCCGGCATCGCTGTGTCCTACGATTTTGGAGGATAGCCAGAAACAGCTGCAATAAGCACCAATCAGGGCGAGATCCATTCCTAAATATTGTATCTGCTGCGTAGCTGCGTCCACCATGTCGGCACTTTCCGTATAGATGGCCTTGAAGGTCTGCCACATGATTTGGTTCAGAATATTGATGACGGTGAATACCATACAGGCGGAGCAGAGCGTACCGAACCAGATACTCAACTGTTTCTGAAAGACCGGCAACATGCTTACGGCAAAGACAAACGGGCCGAGAATGACCAGTAGCTTGACAATGACCACGCCGATACCCAAGATGACTACTTGTATGATTCCTACCAATAGGGCGGAAATGCCATGAAGCACAAGGGTGGCGAGGTTGGCGGGGTTGAGCAGCTGCACAATCTTCTCCACGCTGGAGCGTACACCGGTCATTTCGTCCTCTTCCATCTTTTTATCCAGTTCGTGCTGCATGGCGCCGGTGCTGTCTTCTCCGGCTGCTACCTCCGACTGGAGGCTGTGTTTGTCGTATTCGGCAATCATCTCTCCTTGTTCGATGGCTGATTGTGCCATGAACTGGGCAAATTCCTGCGCACGCTCGGAGGTCAGCGAGGTGGCTTCGTTGATTACTTCCATCGTGCCTACGATGGTTTGGGCGATGGGGGTGTATATGCTTAGGCAGAAGAACAGTACCAGGCAACGGGCGATTTCCATCATGTCGGGAAATTTGTCCTCATTCGGGCTTAACAGCTGGCTGGCTCCGTGATAGAGATAGTTGTATGCCAGGTTGCAGATAAAGCAGATGACACCAACACCGAAGGCGATGACCGTCATTTGCGAAACGAGTTCCATCGTCAGACCGTCCGTGATCTGAAGTCCCCAGAGAAAATTATCTTGATTCATAACGTTTAATTGGTGTGTCGTGTGAAAGCGGCCAACCGTCCCTGGTAATAGGTCTTCCGGTTATGCCCCTTCATGGATTTGTAAATGACCGTGGAACGCACGGATTCGTTAAACTCACGCATCTCTTCGGCGGCTTTTTCCACCGATTCCTTCACCTGCTCGATAAAGGACATGCGCCCTTCCGAGTTCATTGAGAAGTAACTGGTCACGGTGGCCACCTTGAACAGCAGGTCGGTACTCAGGCTCAGATTGACGGTCACACGCTGAAAGTTGAGAAATTTCAGGCAGTGGTAATTCGATCCTACGTTCAGGTAAAAGCTGTAGTCGCTGCTCAGGCAGGCTACGTCGTCCAGCAGGTCGGCAAGCTCTTTCAGTGATTTGAGTTCCTTCAACTGGTCGATCTTTTGCAGGCCGAGCCGCAGTTCCTGGGCATCGATCATTTCATTGATTTGTGTAACCCATTTCTTGACATTGGCGATCCATTCCGTTGAGTTCAGCAGGGTGTGGCCGGGATCATGCACGACGAACTGGGCATGAACACTGCCGGTTCCCGTCAGCCCCATCGAGGCGGCAAGTCCGAGTATGAGAATGATTCTTTTCATGACGGTTATTTGTTGGTGATGAATAATAAGGTGAATATGGCACATACCAGCCAGGCTGTCAGATAGCTCTTGGCATTTTCCTTTTTCGTGGCGAGTGCCCATACCACGAAAATGAGCGCAACGCCCAAAAGTGCGGCGGCAATGCTTCCGGCAAGATTGTATGCACTGCCGTTGAAGTCGGTTGACCAGCTTAGAAGGGCGGTCAGCCCTTGGGTGGCGTCATCCATACTTTTTCCTCCTTTCCTCCAGATAGCGGTTGATGGCCGTATAGGTCGAGCCGCTTTCGTTGAACAACTGCTTCAGCCGTACTACCGTCGCCTGGCGCGAATCGAAGGCTACGGCGGCGAAGTCGGACACTTCGTTGCGGAAGATGAAGGCATCGTTCGACATCTTGATGAAAAACTCTCTCCAGCGTTCCGTGCGTTGCAACGACTCGATCATATAGGCCTCTTCGTCCGTGATGGAAAGCACGGCTTTCACTTCCGGCAGGTTCTGCCGGTGTTCCGAATGGTCGAGGATAATCTTGGTCGCGCAGTTGATGATGATGGAGTCCTTGATACTGGACGGCATGTTTTTCAAAAACAGGATGTTCTGTGCGGCCAGCGTGATGCTTCCCTCCTTTTTACGGAAGGTACGGTACAGGTAGGCGATGAAGTCTCCGAATTTCTCGTCTTGCAGGAAGTCGAGCGCTTCGTCGATGATCAGTTCTTTGGCAAATCCCTGGCGTTTCTTGATTTTATCCACGATCATTTGCAGGGTGATGATGGCAACGAGCGGAAAGTACTCTTTCTTAGAGGCATCTTCCATATCGAAGGCTATCAGCCGGTCATGCACGATATCCACGTTCTCGGTGGCGTTCAGCAGGAATGACAGCTCTCCGTCTGTATAGGGTTCCAGCAAAAGCAACAGCTCCTCTATCTCGAATTTCTGTTTCTCAAACTCGGTCATCCGTTTGCTGAACACTTCCTTCAGATAAGCCCGGTAAGTTATCAGCGTCGGGAAGATACGCTCATGCTTCTCTCCTATTGAAGAGTTGTTCACATAGTCATAAAATCCGATGACGGATTTCCTGAGAATGGCGTTCTCGGCAGGCAGCATGGGTTCACGTACCTTCCAAATGTAGCTGATAATGGCGACGATGGTTTTTATCTGGTCATCGGCGGACTCGGCATCCGTGGTGTCGATGTACAGGTATTTGCCGTTCTTGTCACGGTCACACAAGAAGGGGTTGAACGCAAATTTCTTCTGCTCGGTAGAGTCGAAGTATTTGCCCCGGTTCAAGGCTATCATCGAGCGGTAAGAGCCGCCGATGTCGATGATCATCATATCCCGGCCCAGCTCATAGCTTTGCAGGATGTAATTGTTCAGCCAGAAAGATTTACCGGAACCGGACGGGCCGATAACGATGCGGTTCTTGTTGTTCAGCGCCGGATAATCCCAGAGGTTTATCTTGGCGGGAGTACCGAAACGGTCATGGTAGATATGCCCTTTCTCGTCCGAAAGGTACATCCCCTCTTTTTGCAGATAGCAGATGGCCTGCTTGGTCGTGTTGACGAAGCCCCGGTAATTGGCCCTGGCATTGCCGGGTATGTTGCAGAAGAACAGGTTGCACAGCTCGGCGTTCTCCACATAGCACGAACTTTGGTTCATAAAGCTGAAGCCTTGCTGTACCAGTGCGGTTTTCCGCATGAGCGAGGTGCGGTCTGTATCGTTCAGCACGACATTGAAGGCGGTATAGGCGGTCTGGTAGTCGAACTGGGTAATCTCATCGCAGAAGGCTGCCTGCTCGCGTTGCTTCTCTGCCGCCGGAGGGTAGAAGTTGGTGATGTAGTTCAGCGCGTCTTTCTCCGTACCGATGGCCGTTACGGTGGCATCTGGATCGGTTATCTCTATCACGATGTTTACGATGTGGTTGAACGGCAGGCCAAGTCCTACGGGGTACAGCATCGAGCATTTGCTCCGTATGCTGTCCGGTATCTCTATGTTTCCCCCGTATGCCTTCGACTTGCCGGTGTGCGGCACGGCCAGTTCCTGAAGATGCTCGCCTTCGTTGGTCAGCGAAAGGATGGAAACGTGCTGCTGCCCTATTTTCATGCTTCCGCTTTCACTGACGGCCATAGGGTTGACGCTCTTCTGCGTGGCATCGTTTTCCGGTGTCTCGTAAGAGAGGTTGACGTAGTCGTAGATGGCGTTGTTCAGTTCCGTATCATCCATCTTGCGTATCTCAAACTGCTGGATGGACGACAAACCGTTCTCAAAGTTCATCAGAAAGGCTTCCATTTCTGTCAGCCGTTGCTGATATTCCTTATAAGGTTGCTTGAACGGGTAGTGCAGCTTTCGCATCAGCGAGGTGCCCGATGCGCTTTTGCGTATCTTACCGTTTCGGCTGCCGTTCGTGAACGTCACATACAGGTTGGTGTAACTGTTCAGTATCTCCTTGCCGTTGAAATGACGGTTGTTCTCCGCTATCAGGGCATTGGAAGAGTATTCTGCATGATGGTATCGCCCCGTATAGTAGAAATTCTGCTGATGGATGACCGTGCCTGCCGGAAGCATCTTCAAAAGAGCCTCCAACCGCTCATGGATGTATTGCGCCTCGCTTTCCGACAAGGTGAACACTTCGGGCAGAAGCAGCCGGTAGCCGACGGTGATGTCACCGTTCCCGTTGATGACGGCGTTCTCCGTGATGGTCTGGATAGGCAAGACACTTTCCAGATCCACGGATTTGTCCTTCACCTCTATCTCTGTCTGCCGGATATACAGCAGAGCAATCAGCAGGCACAGCGCACAGATTAGCAGTGATATGAGTATGATGATTCCTATCATGGTTGCTGTTTTAGGATGAATTTGAAAATCTGCCGTTTGTCCGTTATCTGCCGGGGGGTGGCGTTCTTGATCCGGAGGCCGGTCAGGTAGTCCGGGTTACCGGCCTTGTGTTCCTTTTTCAAGGTTTGGAACAGCAGACCGGATAGAAACAGAATGGCGGAAATGATTCCGATGATGAGTATCGGGTGCAGCTGCTTGAATATGCTCACGATGATGATGATGGCCGTCAGCAGCATGAAGATGGCGAACTGTCCCGATGACAGACCGAAGAACTTGATCGGCTTGTTGATTTTACGCATGGTTCTCATGGCTCTTCGTTTTTAGATAATCAGGAAGGCTACCATGATGACTACCACGGCGATGATCCAGCCGAGCAGGTATTCCTTGGCATGGGGATTGTTCGTGGCAAGCGAATAGATGACAAAGACCAGAGCGATGCCGAGTACCGCCGCCAAAATGTATTTGGCTACGTCCAGAATGGTGTCCGCACCCTCTTTGGCTTTGTCTGTCACTTCGGATAGGCTGTTAATCTTCAGGCCGCTTTGTGCCTCCGCCACTTGTGCCGTTCCCAACAGCGTGAAGAATATGAGAAAGGTGAAGATAACCTTTCCATAGCGGTTAATGACTTGGTTCGCTTTTTCTCTTACATTTTCGATTGCTTTCATTTTGTTCCTATTTTTTAATTAAACATGAATCGTTTTCAGTCTCTCCCATTGCACATCCTTATACTTGATGGATATGGGCTCTTCTTTCGGCTGTTCCGGCAGTGGTTTGCCTGAGTAGTAGTAGGCTCTTCCATGCAGGTACATATCGGCTATCTCGGCAGCCAATTCCTCTTCTTCCAGCTCAGGCTGAAATACCACGCAGATGACCGGACAGGCTCTCTCCTGCCCTTCCTTGCGCACCGCCTCCCTTATCGGCTTCTCTTTCTCCTTTCCGGAAAAAGAAGAAAATGCTTTCTTCTTTTTCCGGAAGTAAAAGTGAAGCGTGACACAGGCGAGTATGGCAACCAGTATCAAATCCACTACGTTCATAAGAGTTGCCAGATAATGAGCCAAGTGACCAATGCCGTGATATAGGTGATGATGGCCTCTTTGGTGCGCTCGTGGTTGCTTATCAGCTTTTTAAGTACCGCTAGTCCGGCACATAGAAAGCCTACCCCTATCAGCATGGCACCTATTTCACGGTATAAGGAGATCAGGCCGGATACATTTGTATCGGCTAACAATATGATAATAAGCATGGTGATATGATTTGTCGGTTAGTAGAGCAGTATCTTTATTCCTACGTTCCAGACAGTGTTCCACTTGTCAATGGATAGGGGATTCCAATGTTGTTGTATGCGGGCAAGCAATGCCGTTCGGGGCAGGATGAATACTTCCAGTTCCGTTTCCAGTTTCGGGCCGATGATGAAGTTGTATTCCTTATCGGGGTGGCGGACGTATTCTGTACCGATGAATCCTCCCAGACCGATGCTCCAGTAAACGGATTTCAGGTTGCTGGCCAGGGTTCTGTAATAACCGCCGTCCACATAAAAGTCCTTACCCTTATCATGTATCGTTTCGGGAATCGTTTCTTCCGGGTTCAAGGTAGAGACTTGCGGTAGGTTGGGTGTGTATTCGTAAGGCTTCTCAAAATAGCTAAGCCCGGCTTTCCAATAGCTTGTCCGGTTGATGTATCTGGAAAAGGACAGGTTGTAATAGTTGCCTGCATTACCGAACAGGTTAGTGCCGTAGTTCAATTCAAGTGCCGGGATGTTCTCATAATGGCGTTGTGAAAAAGCGCTTACGGTGCATAACAGCAGGCTAAGGCTGATAGCAGTCAGTCTGATGTGTTCCATGGGAATTACTCTTTAGGTTATTAATGTTATATATTTTTCTATTTGTCTCATACGGTGTTTCCAATTTACGCGGATTCCTGTGGGCAGAACCGAATCAAGGTGCTTATCGCGTTGTTTTCGCTCCAAACATATAGATTATATACGGAAGGACAAATTTTATGAAGGGCTTTTAAAGGGCCTTTCGTGTTTATTTAATGTGCATTAAAAAATACATGTGCCGTAAACCGGCAGGTGTGGAATAATTCTACAGAAAAAAGCCGGATAGGATTAGTTGTGTAAAACTGTCCTACCTGGCTTATAGGGTTTGGTTTATATGCGCTTTCGGATGTTGCTCAATGCTTGTGGCGTGATGCCGATATAACTTGCTATGTCTTTTAAGGGTATTGAACGTAACAGCCATTTTTCATTGGCCAAAAGCGCTTTGTAACGCGCTTCGGCATCCAGTGTGTAAAACTCCTCTTCCCTTATTATTTTGCGGTTGATGGATCTTACCAAATGTATTCTGGCCAGCTTGTTGAAATTGATGGATAACTCATATAGCTGATGAAGGTCTTTTTTGGGCAATCTCCAGATCTTGCATGGCTCCAATGCCTTGATATTGTAGTGGGCATGGTGTTCTTCATGTGAAAGGAAAAAATTGATGAACTCTTTGGCTTGGATAAACCGTGCTGAAATCTCTCTATTCTCTTTGTCCGGAAACCATAACCGGACGATGCCGGATTCCAGATAATAGAGGTAGCGTACTTCTTCGCCCCTAGTGACGAGGTGTTCTCCCTTCTTGATATGGATAAGCTCGAAATGAGCATCAAGATACGCCTTTTCTTCGTCTGTCATCCGCACGTGAAGATGGGTGCCCATTACCATGAGCGTCTCATCTATCAGGGTGGCAATTGTTTGAACCATTGAATTTGTTTTATGTTTATATAAGGGTACGGAAACGTACCCTCTAACATGGACGTGGCGTTCCAACAACAAAGGCACGCCCCGTACCAGTTTCATACTGGTACAGGCATGCGCCTGTTGTTGTTAATTCCTTAACGATAGATGCCACTCTTTTGTTAGACAGACGGACGTATGTAAAAAGCGGACTGCCAATTTCCTGACAATCCGCTGCAAAGATACTATTTTATGATTTTTGTTCCAACTTTTAGGGATTTAAGTTGACGGCAAGGTCTTCTGGGCGAATGCCCACTACCTTTATATAGGTATCCCGGTAGATGTTCTCCTTAATCTCCTTGTCCTCTTCAGAATAAAGCCATGCGGTAAATTCATGGTAGTATTCGCCGGTGCCGAATTTGAAGAAATCCTTATATTGATAATGCCTGCTCACGGGAATGCCTTTCTTGTTTAACAAGAAGGATGATTTGAGCGCATCGTGATATTGCGAGGTCAGTATCGCCTTTATCTTTTCATCGAAATATTCCAATGTTTCCTGGTCAAAGAAAAACTGTACGGTATAAGGCCACCTCTCCCCTTTTCCTTTGATGTACTGGTATTGGAATTTGGTTCTCTCCAGCTTTTTGTTGATACCGTTTAAGATGCTAGTCACCTTCTTCTTCCGGTCATGGTTGTCCTTTACCGTTACATCAAATTCCTTGGCAAGCTGATCTACCGTAACGGTGAAATAAGGTGCTTGTCCTTGGTCAATCTTATACTTGATCAAGTAAATCATTTTCGCTAGGTTCAGATAAAACTTGCGGTAGCCTTTGCGGTTTGGCAGGTTACGGTAGTCTTTCAGTTCCAGCAGATTGTATTCGGTAAGCAAAGTATTCATCAGATCTTTGCTCAGATGCACGTTGTAATTCCGCTTGGTGCGCTTTTTCGTGCCGAAGTCATCCTTTATCTCAAAGCGATCCAGTATTTGAATGAACTTATATTGCGTCTTGCCGTTCATGGCGTATGCTACACTGAGGTTGGATGTCCCTAAACGGTATAACGCCGCTTCAAAGGTGTTCTCTATCGGATGCTCTATCTTTTGCCCGTTCTGTTCGGTGATATATACCGGACGTTGGTTGCTGAACAGGAAGTCAAGCTGCTTCTCGGTCAGTTTTCGTTGCAACTTGGTTCGTTCATACCCCATGACCTCACAAAAATCGTTGATGGAGAACCAGCAGTCGCCGAACAGATCTTTCATTTGTGAAGATGCCACGTAAATGATAATGTCAGACATGACAGTGCCGCCTGCATCAAATAGAACTTCCAATACTTTCGTGTTGGAAGACTCGCTGAGAGTCCTGGGGACTCTGCTCAACTCTTTTTGTGTATTACTCTCCTTCATAGGCGGACACTTGTTGTTTACGTATGCAAAGATACGTTTTTTTACGGAGATAGTGAATCTAACTCCCTATAAATGAAGATTCCAAAGCATTTTTTCGTGCTGTTTCTTGATTTAGTTGTGTAAAAGTGTCCCGACTACGGCTGTTTCCGCTCCCCCAGTTGTGTAAAAGTGTCCCGACTACGGCTGTTTCCGCTCCCCCAGTTGTGTAAAAGTGTCCCGAATGATCGGTTTAGCTGTGCAGAAGTGTCCCGGATTCCTGATTTAGTTGTGTAAAAGTGTCCTGAATGCAGATTCTAGTTGTGTAAAAGTGTCCCGAATGACCGATTTAGTTGTGCAGAAGTGTCCCGAATAGTCGGTTAGTTGTGCAGAAGTGTCCTGGTTGCGAGAAAATGCCATCAAGTGCTAACTTGCAATAATATAGTTAATTATACAGAAAACCTCCCTTATTAGTTGTGTAAAAGTGTCCCACAAATACTTAAATTCCTAAAAACCTAAATAAAACAAAGAAATGATTTTGTTACTGTATTCTTACTTTCGGAAAAAATTTTGAGGTGTAAACAAGTAGAAGTTTGAATTCTTTAACATATTGTCCAAGATAATAGGCAAAGGGATTTTTCCGCAGTTGTGTAAAAGTGTCCCGGTTCAATGCCGGCCTTCACTAAAACGGTGTGCAAAAATAACGCCTGCCCGACGGATGCAGTCGAACAGGCGTATATATATTTTTCCGAAAGTAGAATCAGATGCTCATATACTTCTTCAGTATCGCTTGAATCTCCTTGTTATGGCTGGTCAATATGTCTTCAAGAATGTTGTTTGCGATGTTGTGCATTCCTAATCCAGTGGCCATAGCAATCTGCTTCAGCTTTCTGTGGGTTTCGCTGGATATCCGGATTACTTCGGTGTTCTTTAATTTTCGCTCTTCCAGATATTCCGAGAATTTTTTTCCGCAGACTTTGCTTTCTTCTGTTTTTGGAGAAGACTGCACGGAAGGTTTGGATTCCGGCTTTTCCATTTGTTCCGGCTGAGGTTCTTGGACGGTTTCTGTGACCGGAGCCGATTCTTTCACCTCTTCATGGATGGGTTGCTCAATCGCAGGTTGGGGGATAGTGCTTTCCGCAACACTTCCGATCTGCTGGATTTCCTGCTCTTTCTTACTGGCGCTTTGCAGCAAGAGTTTTCTCATGGCGGCTGATGATGTCCTTTCTTTGTTGGTTGCCATAGCTTTATTCTCCTATATGGTTACAGATTAATTCCAATACCTCTTCACAGAACGCATCACAGGGATGATGGTACGCTTTACTCAGCGTACTTAAATTGCGTTGATAGTCAACCCTTGAATCCTTGATGTAGTTTTGCATCAACTCGAAAGGCAAGGTTTTTTTATTTTTCAAAATTTCTTTGAACTCCAGCACATTCGGAAGAACACGGTTCATAACACCACGCACGGTAGTCTTTTTACCAATCTTTCGACGGCTTTCAATAATCCCTTCATAGATGTTATAGTAAAAGGTCAATGTAGGTCTTAAATCGGTCTGGTTCGGTTCGAAGGGAATGATGATCACGTCAACGAAGTGCAGCGTTTCAACTACACCGTTTTGTTTCAGGTTACCCGGAAAATCGACAAGTATAATGTCGTAATTGTCCTGAAGGAAATCCAGTTGGTTGATGAACTCTGAGGAAGAGATATTGATAACCTCATATTCTTCTTCCTTTTTCATGATTCCGTCCTCGGCTTCGTCCTCACGTAATTTTCCGATAGTGTTCTGCATGTCGTCGATATCCACCACGGCAATGGATAAGCCACCCTCTTCGTTTGACTGCGAATGAATATAACCTGCAAACAAAGCTGTCAGCGTAGACTTCCCTACCCCGCCCTTGGGATTCTCAAAAGCTACGACTACTCCTGGTAATATTTGTCCCATAATGTACGTTTTTAAGTATGTGCGCAAATATATAAATAATAAATTAAATAATTGCATACTTTTATAATTAATTTATTACACACTTATTTACTTAATTATACAAGTAATCACATATATAAATATGAATATAATTATGTATGTACTTAATCTTATAATTAAGTATGTATGTTCATACTTTGTAATAATGTAATTAGTAATTATGTATTTTGTAACCAATGGCTTTTCGTTTGCCTGTTACAATGTTCGTAGTTACTTTGTAACAAAGTGCGCGGTTAATCTGGATTAAGAAATCAAGACTTTTGTCTGGTTTTGTTTCACAGCTGAGTATTATTGTATATCTTTGCTAATGCAAGGTATGTTTTTGTGGGTACAAAAACCCTTGCGACAGCCGAGCTGCCGACCAATGTTCGTTACACTCACATACTCTGTATATATGAAAGAGAATCGAGATATAAGTATAAAGATCCGCTTGACGGAAGCCGAGAAAGAACAGCTTCTTCAACGTTCAAAGGAAGAGGGAAAATCCCTTTCTTCCTTTATCAGAGAGTCTGCCTTGAAAGGCAGAAGCATATCGAAAACCGATGTGCAAATGATATATGAACTTCGTAAAATAGGAGCCAATATCAACCAGCTTACCAAACATATCAATACGCTTCCGTCCAATGAAAATATATTGTATTCATTGGATCGGATTAACCAATACCTTTCGGATGTAGAAACCATTAACCGGAAATTGTTATGATAGCCGAGATACAGCCTTCTTTCTCATCCCACCTGTCCATGAGCCGGAAAATCGAATACCAGCTTTCCAAGGTCAAGGAAGGAAACGGAAAAGTGCTTTGCACCTCCACCGGTGACGAACTGGCCGCCATGCCAGCCTACATGAAACTTATCTCCCAGTTGAATGACCGGGTGAAACTACCTTATGCGGAATTTATTCTGAGCCTCTATCCGGGAGAAAGCCTTTCCGATGAACAGTGGCTTTCTCTTGCCGGGGAATATATCGAGAGGATGGGGTACGGAAAGTCCTGTTATGCAGTTGTCCTGAATACCGACAAGGCACACGGCCATGTGCATGTGCTGCTGACCACGATTGATGAAGAAGGCAAAAGCATTCCTTCCGGGAATAATTACAGCCGTTCCGAAAAGATCTCAAGGGAACTGGAGCAGAAGTATGGGTTATTGCCTTTGGAAAAGGAAGGTGTCAAGAGAACCACATTGGGAGAGTCGCAATACCGTAACTATTATTTTGATGCGGCCTTGCAAAAAGCCATGCGTAGTTATAATTATAAGGATAAGGTATCGGCTGTCCTGGAACAATCCGATACATACTGGTCTTTGGATAAACCCTTGCAAGAAATAAAACTGGCCAATGAAGAATGGCGTGTCCTGTTGGGTGATGAAAGCTATGACAACCTTTTCGCATTGCTGGAAAAAGGAGGCTTTTTCAAACCCTTGTTCAAGGACGAACTGTTACAGCTGCTTGATCGTATTTATTCTTTTTCTGAAAGTACATCCGATTTCCGAAGAAACCTGGAACAAGAAGGGGGATATATGCGCCTTGTCACCAAGAATGACAAATCCTATTATGTCTATGGCATTAAGGATTCTGGATTTTATCTGAAGGACGTTTCGCTTCCTCAGAAATATCGCTTCGGTAATATCCGTTTTGATGGCCATGGCATGAGTGCCGATGAACAGAAGCATTATCTCTATGACCACGTGTTTAAGGCTTTGAACTCTTCTTCCGGATATGAGGATTTCAAGAAGAACTTGGCGGAAGAATCGATTCGGGTGACGGAGCATGTAAACGGCAAAGGCGCATATGGGATTTCTTTCTATATGGAAAACGTGGAAGATCCTCATATCTTCAAGGGTGCGGAACTTTCTCGCCAGCTTACTTATCGGAATATCCAGAGGCATTTCGATGGTGTGGCTATCGGTTTCTCACCGCATATTGATAGGGTAGGGGAGTTCCGTGAGCGGGTGGATCGTGAGGCTTTCTATATGCAGGGTGGGGGAGTTATGGCCATTCCGGAGCTTGACATTACTGGCAGCGGGAAGAAGTCGCAAGAGGATGATCTCATACCGTCCAAAAAGAAACGGAAACGCAAGAGTGGTCCCGATTTCTCATTATGATGAATACTAACTTAATACATTTGCTTTATGAATTATCAGACCGTTTTACAGAATTATCATCCCACTGAACAGGGGGATTTCATGTTGAGATATGAGATAGGTGGCCGGGGATATGTCGTTTACTCACCGGAGAAAGATGCGTTGTCTTGTATCGAATTACATGGCTTTTCCGAGCTTACTTCTTGGCAATTGGCTTTTGTCCTTTCATTGGATATGCAGCAGATGAAAGAACAGGATGAGTTTTCTCTTTCCGTATGTTGCAAGCGGGAAAAGCTCTTGTCATATCTCTTTGATGTAGAGGAAAGCGAAACAACTTTGAAGACAAAACATGTGTCCGGGTGGCAAGGCTATCTGATGATGGATATACACAAACCTGATAAGGTACGGAACGTGTTCCAGTTTCATCCGGAAACGAAAGAAGTCCGTTTGGTCTTTGACAACCGTTTATGTGTCGCTTTCCTTCGTGAGAAAGAAAAAGGAAAGCTCATCCATCTCTGTTGGAGTCCTTCTCTCTTTGCTGCCATCGATAAGGGAGGAGAGCGTACCGCACCGGCTTATCTGTTGGCTTCTGATGCTGCCTTGTTGCATGGGTATGCCATGAAGCAGATTGCGGAATGCTTTGCTGGTACACCGGTTGAAGAACAGGTTATCGGCATTCATGTGGGGGATAATGTCTATGAAGCCTTGTCTTTCGTGTGTTATTATGCCCGTAACACACAGAATGAATACATGGTTATCCCGGAGAGAAAAGATGGGATGGTGATTCTTGAAACCCCGAAATGGAATCCGATACGGCAGGCCAACTTCGTGGCTTCACTGAACAAGATGGCGGTTGACCAGGCGAAGAAACGCTATCCGGAAATGGAGGTTCCAAATGAACGGCCATTCACATGTCTCTCTTTTTCCCGGAAGTCTTTCGTCTATTTCCCGGATCTGAAGGTGTATCAGGAGGTGTTCTTGAAGATGTATTTGGGATTGGTGAGGTTACAGGAGGTGCATTTGCTGGGGTAAGGAACAATTGCAGTGCTGCTTATAATATAGTGGCACTACTATTGTTAGAGTACTTCTATCATTCCTTTGGTTACGGCATCGGCCAGTAGTCTTTTTACAATCCTGCCACTGGGAGGATTGGTTATCCCAAGCGTTATCTCAACCCTGTTTGATAGAGGATGATAGTGCAGGTATTGGAGGATTTCATCTTCAATAGTCATGTTATAATTCTTTTATCGGGACAATTTTGCCTGATATTTATGCTTTTGTTTATTGTTCTGTCCCGATAGAGATTATTTTGGATGGACAAAGAAACGCTATCCGGAAATGGAGGTTCCGAATGAACGGCCATTCACGTGCCTTTCTTTTGCCGGAAGTCTTTCGTCTATTTCCCGAGTCTGAAGGTGTATCTGGAGGTGTTTTTGAAGATGTATTGGGAATTGGCGCATTTGTTGGAATAAGGAAAAGGGTGCATCTAATGCCCAATTTGAAAGGATCACCTGCTACGGATAACTGTAACAGGGATATTATCCTTAAAAAAGTGAGTTAGATACACCCTTTTAAAGTGCTTCTGTTATTTCTTTGTTTACGGTGTTGGGGAATAATCTTTTTATTACTCAGTTATAGGGAAAATAGGTCTGATATTTATGTTTGGATTATATACTTTGAGGATAAGTGAAGAAAGATATCTGAAGGTGGATTCTTTTATTTAGAGTTCCTTTTAGAATAAGATTTCGCCAAACAGAAATATATTTAGAATTGTTTCTCATAAACCTCAATGCTGCAACATTGAAGGCCAATCTGTAAGCTTGATATCTTATACATTTATTCTTATTTCCAACTTTTCATATAGCACAACCGCCTTTATCAGAGGCAGATTCTCCTTGTAGAACCACGGGAAATCAATACATCTGAAATCGATATGGCTCTCCTCTAGCAAATTGAAAAAACGGATATCGTTTATCATGTCTTTTATGGAAACGAATAGAAGTGGTATTTTCTTTCTTTTGCAAAAGAATAATGCCTTTTGCAGTTCTGCGTATGCGATGGTTTGTTCATCTTTGTAGGTTGAGTCATTTTTCTTGTCAAAAAAAGATAACAGGACTTTTAATGAATCATGCTGTTGGAGGTATTCTGCCAGCAGTTTCTGTGTTTCGGGAGAGTTGTTATCGCCATATAGTATTATATCATTGTATTGTTTCATATCAGGTATTTGTTCCGGTTGCACACTTCTTTTTTCCAAAGGTAACCTTGCATATTCTTTTATTAGATGTTGTTTCGTGACCTTCCGGGGATTCTCTACTGAGTAGAATGCATATTTGAATATAAATTGAATCCCTTTTTTCTGTACACATTCCTGTTCTGAGAAAAAAGAATTCAGACGTATTTTGGCCTCTTGAAGGAACTGTTTGGGGATATCTTCCTGATAGGTATTGGTTGTGTATTCAAGGACGGTCTTTTTCATGAAAAAAATCAATGGACAGATTCATTACCAGTATCTATGATAAGTTTTTCTAACCCGTCAATTTTTGCGTAATGCTGTTTCTACTATTTAGAATCCGGAAACGAAGCTCCTTTCGCGAGATTTATAGTCCGGTATATATACTTGCTTACCATATGAATAAGTGGTTTTTGAACATTCCGCTGGCAAATTCATTCCGAATGCCTTCCACATTGAGTACAATCTTGGTCTTGTCCATAATAATCAATACTATAGATTATCATTTTTTTTCAATATGGATATTAGGTTATCTAATTGAGGTTCGATAACTGTCTTGTAAACCAACTTCATTCTTTTATCAGAGGCTTTAATAAATGATTCCATTTTTCGTCTTATGTCCTCATTTGTTATTCCCGTCAGATTTTTCAGATACCATAGAATGGCAAGCAGGTAATATACATTCTCCAGATCCACGGAAAAATCGCAGCTCATACCACCAGGTACGTCCACAATTTCCGTGTTCAGTGATTTCTTTTTCTCGATGATTTCTTCAAGAGCCTTTATCTCTAATGGATTGAGTTGAGACCATTCTTCCGGCCAAATATCACTTGCTACAGTTTCTATTGAATCCCAATCTTTTCGTAAATTAAATTCTTTATTATCCATATTTTCGTTACATTAATTTTAGATAAAACATAAATCAATATAAAAGCGATTAGAGCCATAATCAGCATATACCATGATACATTCATCTCTTTTACGAAAGAGTAGCAAGCATATCCCGCTAACGCGAACAGGCTATAGTGGATGATTGACAACCATACGTTCATTGGTGAACTCTGTTGTATCAAGGCATTTTCAGATACGCTTCTTTGTAAATGTTCTATTTGTAATTCTTCTATTGCGTATGCCAACCCGTATCTTTTATCCTTAATGTTTTTACGTAATGTTTCAGTCCGTACTTTCAAAAGATATTTCGCCGATTCGGACATAGACTTCGCTCCGTATAGCGTATTTACCACTTCTAGCGCATGATTATTAGCAATAATTTCATTATATACTATAGGCCAGAACTGTAGTAATGCCAATACGGAAGCGAGTAGAATCGCAGAAATTTTCATCCAGGCAGGAATGTCCGATACCAAAACAAATAGAGGCAGAATAATAGCCGAACAATAAAATTGCCTCTTGAATGCCAGCATCAAATCATGGGATACACAATGTGCAAATTCATGTGCCAACAAGATTCTGTCTTTCATGGATTGCGGATAAAATGTCTTGGGAACGAATATGAAAGAAGATGCATTATAAAACGCAAAACTTTTGAATTGTCCGAACAATTTGTTTGCCCGGATAACAATTGTTCGCTTATCTCCTTGTCTGTTGCCCCATTGGAATAATTGGTATTTTCGCATTTCTGTATCAATTTCTTTGATAATTTCATCTTCAATTATTTCCAAATCGGCACCTTGTTTTTTAAACTCATTCACCGCCTTATTTAAATCCATCAGTTGGCTTTTGAATACAGATTGAACGGAATATTGAAAAATTCCCCAATCTACTATTATGGCAAGAGGCAATAGATAAAGTGCCGTATAATTGAAAAAACATGTAATAAGACATAACACGGAACAACGGCACATCACCAATATGGTATTTAGTAAATCTAATATTCTAAATATGAAAAGATAGAGTACCATATTACATAGAAATTTTGTCCAATTAAAATATTTTGAAATTTATAAGTTCCAAAAAGCAAATTGGAATTCCAGATAATCTGTATTGTTTTAATAAATGATTTTACCATTTATAGTTAAACCGTTCGATATCCTCTTCGACAAGTAGATCGCCGGACTGCACCTCAATGAAGGTCAAATCGGAGATAGCCTTGACCGCATGTTTGGCACCTTTCCTGATCATAACCGTATCGCCTCGGCCAACAACCGATCGGACACCGTCGAGGAGCAGTTCTCCCTCGCCGTCGATGAAAGTCCATACCTCGTCGCGATGACGGTGCATCTGATAGCTGATACTCTTGCCTGCGTTGATTTTCAGCTGCTTGGTAAGGGATTTGCAGCCATCGGGGAACTCGGCGGTATTGACAACTTTGTATTCGCCCCAGCGGCGCTCCTCGAACATCGGTCGGCGTTGCAGACAATCGGCGTAGGTCTTGATGTTTTCGCTCTTGCTCTTGTCCGAGATCAGGATTCCGTCGTTCGATGCCGCGATAACTAAATTTCGGGCGCCGATGCACATGATCGGCAGTTCGAGCTCGTTGATGACGTGTGTATTCTCGGATTCATCGTCCATAACGACATTGCCGACAGTATGTTCCGACAGTTCATCAGTCAGCGTGTTCCACGTACCGAGGTCTTTCCACTCACCGGCAAAAGGGGCGACGGCGACCGACTGTGCCTTTTCGGCGACCTCGTAGTCGAAGCTGATCTTGGGAAACTCCCCGTAACGGGAACGGATCTCCGCAAATGTGTCGGCTTCAATGTACCGGGCTACGATATCCGTCATATATCCCAACCTGAAAGCGAATACGCCTCCGTTCCAGAAAGCACCCTCCGAAATAAGTTTCTCAGCAGTCATCATATCTGGTTTTTCCGTAAAGCGTGATACTTGAAATGTTCCTTTGTTTTGTACATCATTGGCTGGCACTACATATCCGTATTTTGCTGACGGATATGTGGGTTTAACTCCCATCAATACCAGTTCGGCTACATTGTTTTTCACTGCATCCGCTATCCTGCGAATCGTATCAAAATAACCAGCTTCAGTATAAGGGTCGCAAGGCATGATGATTACAATCTCATCGGTGGAACATTTTCGTTCGTAGGCCAAATACGAGCTTGCGAGAGCGATAGCTGGGAATGTATCGCGACGCTCCGGTTCCGTAACTACAGGAATCTCTTCTCCAAGCTGCTTGATGATGACATCCCGCTGCAACTGGCTTGTTGCCACGGTAATCGAATCACAGATGCCGGTTTCCCGTAATTGCCGTACCACCCGTTGCACCATCGACTCTTTCGAGCCATCGGGCGCAGTCAGCAGTTTAATGAATTGCTTTGACCGTGTATTATTGGAAAGCGGCCACAGGCGTTTGCCCGAGCCGCCGGATAACAGTATGATTTGCATATAGATCTTTGAAAGCTATATCTGTAAATGAAAAATGAAGGATTTTTTGGGTGGAATCCTTCAAACCCACTGGAAGATTAGATTTTCCAAACTTCAAGTAGCTCATCCTGTTCTCGCTTGCTTTTTAAGTTATCGTATAATCCATATACATTCAACTGTGCAGCGAACCGCTCTGTTTCATCCTATGCGACATAGGACTAATAGACATCATAAGACATCTATACAGTAGCAAGGGTAAGAAGTATTGCTACCATCCATTCTGACAGCCTCGTCCTCCAACGTGAGAGGCTGCCCTAATTACTAAAAATATTTTTCATATTTCAGATACTTTACTATTAATAAAAAAGAATTATCTCTCTTTGGCGATTACCTACTCTTCCACTAAATGTAGTACCATCGGCGCAAATAGTCTTCACTTCTCTGTTCGGAATGGGAAGAGGTGTATTCCCTACCGCTATAGTCACCACTTTATGTTATTTTTTATCTCTCTGCCCGCATTGGATTATTCAAAAAATCCTCGTATGCTAACCGTATTCCGTCCTCCAACTCGGTCTTATATCTCCACCCAAAGGCTTCGGCTTTCGATACATCAAGCAGTTTGCGCGGCGTGCCGTTGGGACGGCTTGTGTCCCATTTGATTTCACCCTTATAGTCCACAACCTTGGCGACAAGCTCCGTCAGTGCCTTTATGGTCAGTTCCTTTCCTGTTCCGGCGTTTACTGTCTCGTACCCCGAATAGTTGTTCATCAAGAACACGCAGAGATTGGCCAAATCATCCACATAGAGAAACTCTCGCAACGGGCTACCGTCACCCCAGCAGGTCACCTCTTTCAAGCCCGCTTCCTTCGCCTCATGAAAGCGGCGGATAAGCGCCGGTAACACGTGGCTGTGCTCGGGGTGGTAGTTGTCATTCGGCCCATAGAGATTGGTGGGCATCACGCTGATATAGTCCGTGCCGTACTGGCGGTTGAGAAACTCGCAGTATTTTAATCCAGAGATTTTTGCCAATGCGTATGCCTCGTTGGTCTTTTCCAGTTCGGAGGTTAGCAGGCAGCTTTCAGGCATCGGCTGGGGTGCCATACGCGGGTATATGCACGATGAACCGAGAAACTCCAGCTTCCTGCAACCATTGCGCCATGCCGAGTGGATGACATTCATCTCCAATATCATGTTCTCGTACATGAAGTCCGCCAATGCCGATTGGTTGGCGATGATACCGCCCACCTTTGCTGCGGCGAGGAATACATATTCGGGCTTTTCTTCGGCGAAGAAGCGTTCCACGGCTTCCTGGCGAGTCAAGTCCAATTCTTTGTGCGTGCGTGTGATGATATTCGTATATCCCTGGCGTTGCAGTTCTCGTACAATGGCAGAACCTACCATTCCACGGTGTCCTGCCACATAGATTTTTGCGTTCTTCTCCATTGTTTTCTCGATTATTTTACGATTCCTTTTTCGAGATATTCGGCAAGGTTGGTTCTTACCTGTTGCGATGCACGCTCAACGGCCACTTTTGCCATATCGGCATCCACCATGATTTTTACAAGTTGCTCAAACGATGTCTTTTGCGGATTCCAACCTAGTTCACGTTTCGCTTTCGACGGGTCTCCCCAAAGATTTACCACATCGGTTGGGCGGTAGAAGTCAGGAGAAACCTCAACAAGTACTTTACCGGTCTTGCTGTCGATGCCTTTTTCGTTTTCACCTTCACCCTCAAAACACAGTTCGATTCCGGCATAACGGAAAGCCAATTGGCAGAACTCACGTACCGAATGCTGCTCGCCGGTAGCAATGACAAAATCTTCTGGTTTATCATTTTGGAGAATCAGCCACATGCACTCCACATAATCCTTGGCATAGCCCCAGTCACGGAGCGATGACAAGTTACCGAGCAACAACTTGTCTTGTTTGCCTTGAGCGATACGTGCAGCGGCTAAGGTTATCTTACGGGTAACGAACGTTTCTCCGCGGCGTTCCGACTCATGATTGAACAGAATACCTGAACAGCAGAACATATTGTACGCTTCGCGGTATTCCTTGGTAATCCAGAATCCATACTGTTTTGCCACGGCATAGGGAGAGTAAGGATGGAATGGGGTATTCTCGTTCTGTGGTACTTCCTCGACTTTCCCGTATAACTCCGACGTAGAAGCCTGATAAATACGGCAGGTATCAACAAGGTCGCACTGGCGCACGGCTTCCAGAATGCGTAACACGCCAGTTGCATCGACATCAGCCGTAAATTCTGGTGAATCGAATGAAACTTGTACATGGCTTTGTGCGGCGAGGTTGTATATTTCGTTTGGCTTTACTTTTTTCACCACTTGTAAGATGCTCATCGAGTCGCCCAGGTCGGCATAGTGGAGATGGAAGTTAGGATGCCCTTCCAAATGTGCGATACGCTCACGGAAGTCTACCGATGAACGACGTATAGTACCATGCACGTCATATCCTTTTTCTAAAAGCAATTCAGCAAGATATGAACCGTCCTGTCCGGTGGTACCGGTAATTAAAGCTGTCTTCATATAAATATCAAATTTGTGATGTATTATTTTCGTGAAACTTTAGTTTCGAAGATCTCATATATTTTGTAAATGTATCTCAACGATTCAAGCAAAACATTACTGTAAACTCCATTATCCTTGAATGCCCGTTGGTGATCTCGTAAAATTTGTTTATGGCTGGACAATCCGCTGGTCGATACTCCCCCTGTACGCATTGTTACAAAATCCATTGGGATGTATCGGAGCCGTATTTTATGGACGAATATGAATCGCAACAGACATTCAAAATCAGCGGCAATTTTATATGACAAATTGAATCCGCCGTATCTTTCATATATTTCTTTGTGGCAATAAAAACTCGGATGGGCGGGCATAAAGCCGAGACGCATCCAACGGCGATGAAAAAGTTTTGAAGAGTAATAACGGGTACATTTTTGCAAGTCATAGTCTTGTACATAATGTATATCGCCGTAAACAGCATCTATGTTACCGTCTTCAAATGCGGATGCCACTGTTGAAAGCACAATATCGCTGGTATAAAAATCATCACTATTAAGTATTCCTACAATATCGCCTGTCGCCATTGCGATACCTTTATTCATGGCATCGTATATTCCTTTGTCTTTTCCGCTGATATAACGTAATTTGCCTTGATATTCAGGTTCTAATTCATGTACGATTTCCATTGTGCTATCTGTTGAACCGCCATCCACGATAATATGCTCTATATTGGGATAGGATTGCGACAACACGCTCCGCATTGTGTAACGCAAAGTTGCACCGCTATTCCATGTAGCGGTGATTATTGATATTTTCATCAGATTTAATTAAATTGATTTTGGGTAAAGAGTTTGATTACGATTCAAACATTACCCGTTCTGCGACTTTTACCGCAGGATTCCCACGATATATCGAATATGGCATTAAGTCTTTAGAGGCTATGGAACCAACAGCGAGAACACTGTGCGAATGCATCGTCACTCCGGGACAGACGGTGGATTGAGCACCGACCCATGCACCATCTTCTATTGTAATCGGTTTTACTATGAGGTCAAATGTCGGACGTTTGTAATTATGATTTCCACACAATAACATTGCTCCTTGACTAATACAGACATTTGAGCCGATGGTAACTTGTGATAGATTATCTATCCATACATTTTCACCAATCCAAGTATAATCTCCTATTGACAGATTCCAAGGATATTTGATATTGACTGAAGGTTTTATTACAACTCCTTGGCCTATTTGGGCACCAAAAAAACGTAGCAACCATATTCTAAAACCTGAAGAAGGATTCCAACTGCAATTCAAAAAACATATATTCACTAAATACCAGATAATCACTTTCATTTTTCCGGCACCTATACTAAACCATGAATTATTATATTTAGACAAATCGACTTTACTCATATATGAAATCGGGTTTAGAACATTCACCTAATAGCCATTTATACAGTTGCTGCATCTGCTTTGCTACCATAGGTGCAGAATATTTTTTTTGCACAAGCTGCTGTCCCTTTTCGCCCATAGCGAGCAGTTCCAGGATAGGCATTTCTATCACTTGTTGCATTACTTGGGCGATGTTTTCGGGAGTACGGTCAATCCACCATCCACAGCCTATAGTGTTCAATTCTTCCCACGGAGTACCAAGGCTTGCCATTACAGGAGTGCCTACTGATAATGCCTCGGTTACAATCATGCCGAAATTCTCGAAGTCACTCGGCACGAAAAGACATGATAACTGAGCCAATTGCTCATATTTATCTCTACCGTTGACAAAACCACAAAATTTAACGCAATTCTCTAATCCGAGTCTTTTCGTCTCATTGCGCAGAAATTGTTCATAAATATTATCTCCCTTACCCATTATGATTAATTCGCAATCTCGTGAATGAGGTAGCTTTGCTACCCCATAAAGAAGGTTTTCAATCTTCTTTCTGGGGTGTAACCGACCGAGGAAGCCAAACTTCCTCAATCGGTTACACCCCAGAAAGGACGGCTTTTTAGCTGCAATCTCATTTAGATAACCCGGCAGATTGGCCGGGTTGGGGATAATTGCGATAGCATTACGGTATCCAAATTGGCGCACATGTTCCATTTCAGGCTTACAAGTGACATGCAAGCAATCGGCATGATTAATATCTTTACGAAAACAAAGCTGTATTAGCGGCCATTTTTTCCAATAAGAACGGAGAAGTGCATCGGGGTAAAGCATTCCATGCGGTGTGATAATATAAGGTTTATGCTTGCGTCTTGCTATCGAACAGGTAGCATGGTTACAATACATCCATAGCCCATTTGTATGATATAAGTCATATTCTTTATTCTTGAGATATAGAGCAATACTCTTAGAATATTCATAGGGAGTAATTGCATCATTCGGCAAGGCTTTGATCCAATCTTCGCCTTTGCCCATCAATTTATCCATAGGATTTCTTACTTCTAAAGTCAGTAAGTCAAGAGGAAACCCAATATTGTACATCGCCCTAATCAAGTCGTACGTGCAAGTGGCAATTCCGCCATACAAAGCACCAAACCCAGCGATGGTTTGCAAAACCTTCATATATAGTAAATTTATATTTATGCTTTTGAGCAAGGACCTTCAACAAAAGGAGTGTCTTTCCCTTTTTGCAGATGGTCAATAAGAGTCAACAGCCTTTCGGCAGCAATACGGGGATTCCATAGTTCCTGCATCAGAGCCATGGAATGTTGTCGAATTTTTTTGCACTCACAGGGATTATCGAGTAGGAACTCCACTTTGTCACACAAAGAATCCAACGCTGCAATATCGGGATGACCGAAACTACTTGATGTCTGGGGACTGGTGAACAACAGCCCCGTTTGCTTGTCTTTGACCAAGTACGGGGAACTACCTATGCCATCACTTGCTACTAACACGCACCCGTTGGTCATGCTTTCGTTGGCCACAGCACCCCAGCCTTCGTTTTTGTCACTTGTGAATAGGAATATACTGTGTCTTCGCATGTCGTTCAGCAGTTCGTTATTGGGTTTAACACCCATGAAACAGATGACATCTTCCACATCCAACTCTTTGGCAAGTTGTCGTGTCTGAATTTCATATTCTCCGCTCCCGTACATGTCAAGCATGAAACGATATCCTTTGTTTTTGAGTTGACGAGCCATTAATATCGGTAGTTCCGGATGTTTCCACATTAAATATCTTGAACACCACATAAGTGGTGTGATATTTGATGTGGAAACATCCGGAAATGTTTCAACATCAATTTTTTCCACTCGGGTGAAATACCCCCATTTGTAACAGCGTCCACGATAGGTGAACAATTTATGTTGGTCTTCTGATGCAAATGCACTGCAGCAAAGTTTGTACAATGGTTTCTTGCTCCAACCTCCGAAATGATAGGAGAGGAACATTTTTAAGATGGCTGGTGAGAACAAGTTCAAAATACCTCTTTTCAACCATCGCTCGCTCATGTCGAACGACAGTAATCCTAATCTCATCCTTTCTTTTTGGAAAGTCAAAGCTTGTATTCCCGAAAAGACACAGCATTCGGCCGTATGGACCAGTTCCATAGCCTGAGAATAAGCCTCTTCCGACTGCCAAGCCCGTAATAAGTAAGGCCGGTCGCTATAGTCGTGTGAGTCTCCTTTCCGATGCTCGGCTTGTAAGTTGGCAAGCTCCACAAAGCAGTAACTATGCCTAGTCAGTTCCCACAACTCATCAGCCACATTCGCTTGATGGTTGTTCAATATCAGCGAGTAAAACACTAGTTTCATATTAATGAGACTTGTTTATTTCAATGCTTATAATTGGTCCATATCCTGATCTATGAATGAAATATACCCTTTTTGTAGTTTCTTTCCGTATGTTGATAATAGGGGCACAGATGGTATAGGGTAAATAAATTTCGGGAAGTAATTCATTTGTTCAAAAGTAATTACACCCTCTATTTTTTCCTTTCGTTCCTTGTGGTACTGGATTACATATAGGAGTACGTCTTTGGTTGTCAATTGCGAGTCTGGGCTGATAACAAGGTCTAATATCGACACCCCTTTGAAACGAGCTATTACATGTGTGGCGTTGTGAACATTGGAGAAGGCAACAACAGCATTGATTCTTCCATCACGTTTAATTGCTAACATGTGATATCGCCCTTTCTTCCACCCATAGGTCCATTTTAGAAAGTCCAGATTCCTCTTAATGTGGAAATCATAACCTTTCAAAGAGTTTTCCATAAACTCAGCTATTTCCTCATCCAAATCGGAATAGTGGATTTCTACCACTTCATACTTCTTTAACTTGTTTTTGTGGAATAACTTATTCAGATTGTAATACAAGAACGGGATATGTGCGTTGGTAGTTAACTGTTTCTTAAACAATTTGGTACTCGCTAGTTGCCACATAAGCCCACAAAAATTGGATACAGGGTAATAGGTAAATTTCAAATCTATCAAATCTGATCCTCCGCATTTTCTTTTGATAATCCCATTAATCGGAGAATACCATGCAGATGAAAAATTGGGGCACACCTTATGGAGTTCGTTTTGCAAGTGTTTTCCCATACCATACCCCCTCGATTCGGGCAACAAGAAAGTATCGCAACCCCAATAGAATGGTTGTTCTTTTCCCTCAATGATAGCCTTGACTCTATATGCAGAAGCTTATCCCACCATTTTCCCATCAATGATTGCCACTATCACACGGAGATCTCCCATGGCTGCATAGTGCTCCATACGTTTCAATCGGGATGCATGCCCATTTTTGCCATGTATCTTGTTCTGTAATTTTACATATTCCGGTGAGTGAAATTCCTCCGCAGTTAAAAACTTATATGTTACGTCCATTATCCAATCATATTATAATTAACTAGTTCTACATTCGCCAATTGAGTGAAATCAGTTTCTAGCAGTTTACACTCCTCTTCAGAATAAGCCCTTCCTGGGTGGCACATAAGTTCTAGTACTGTATTTTCATGAAGAATTTGTTTGCCGTTGTCATACCATTCTTCATAAATTCCGAAATAGTCAGTCATAACTATTCGGTGATTCTGTAACTTTATTAACTGTTTCCACAGGTCGCGTAGAGCCATATTTGTCCATGAAGCAGAGGGTACATAATTTCTCATACGCCTCATTTTATGTATGCCGTATCGTTTCGCTAATTTTGGCATCATTCGTAGCATCAGCAAACTGGTGTGTATGTGATGATGGCTATCAATATGTGAAATCCGTATTCCATAATCTAAGACCTTTTCTATCTGGGCGCAAAGTTCTTTTTCCAATTCTTTCTGTATACTTGTGCTAATTATTTTGTTTCGTAATTGATTAATATTTAGGTAAATATTACCTTTTTCTCCAGCAACATTAGCCGTTTCCTTATAGTAACCTCTGTCAAGTAACTCCTGACTATATCGCAAAGGATGTCCTTCGGTCAGATTGAGGTGTATCCCGAAAGAAATACTATCCTGATATTCGTCAAAAAGTCGGGAGGCTCCCTCCAAGTCATCCATATTAGCCAATGACTGTAGTGCTGGTAATTTTTCCAGTTTCGATAAAGTGACTAATGGCAGCATTCACTTCTTTGTTCTTACCACAGTCATCGGCATTTATAATTAATTTCATATCAAACCTGTATATAGTTTTTATTTATTTCATATTCCCTAGAAACAATGTTCTTGTAATATTGAACCTTGTGAATATATGCTGAAACAACGCTCCTGCAATTAAGCAGCATGCGACAGCAATGGGCTGCCCTATGAGAGGAGCTAACACATACAACAAGGCCGCATGGGTAAAGTATATTGTCAAACTACTATGCCCTAATACTGAAAAGAAGTAGGTAATATACTTCCACTTTTTTAAGTACATACATAATAAATATATGGCAAATGCAAATATACATGGCACCAAGAGGTCAAGTATTTAGATGGTTATATTCTATGCTTGCCATATTAATTCTATAATTTACCCCTCCTAATTTGTTAATAAATGTAAATAAAACAGGCGCACACAGGAGAGAGTAGTGCCATTTCTGTGTTTTATAAACCTTGAATTTATCACCAATGTAGATGAAGACTAATGCCCCCATTGCATTGTCAATACCCCATGGAACTGGTGGGTGAAAATCCCAATAGGTCATCAGGTGAACAATGAGGTATAGTGAGGCTATTAGCAGCAATTGGAGGCTTTGCGTTAACTGTTTAATCAGCCCGAATGCAACCAATGCCACGAGAAGAGTATTTACATACCAAAAAGGGTAACTGAAAGGTGTTATATTTAATGTTCCGCCAAGGAATACTTTGAGCATATATTTCCATAAAGGGGAGTATCCAATGAATAGGAATAATACAATGCTGTAGCTGAGGTACGGAACAAGCAATTGAAAAGCCTTGTGGCGCAGATATGCAGTGTCGTTGAATGATACCCATCTTTGGGATAAATATCCTGTAATCATAAAGAATGTAGGCATGTGGAACCAAAACAGGTCAATGTATGGGAGGCGTATTGAGGTGTGGCCTATAACTACCAGTACTATCAATATCCCTTTCATAATGTCAAATTCGGGCTTGCGAATCATATTACCTACCTCCAGATAGAATACGATAACTCGAGGGAGCTATCGACAGTAATAGCTTTCCTACCATTAGGCATATTGAGATTGTAATCATGGGCGACAAAAAAAAGCCTAATGTACAGCCAATAGATGATTCTAAAAATCGTGGATATATTATTGTTTTTACGATATTCAGCAAGGGAATATGTGAGCAATAAATAAAGAATGTGTAGTGCGATATGGATTTGATAGATGTGAATGTACACACACAGTCGCTTCCTTTCCATATCCCTATAACCCCCAACAAGATAACTGGTGCTGCATAATATTGATTGCTTGCAAGTGATATGTCAAATATGACAAAGCTGGCAACAACCACACAAAACGCTATCAGGCACAAAATCGCCAATTTAGGCTTTATAAAATAAAAAATTTCTCTTTGGTTTATAGAAAACATCGCTCCTATCGTGAACCAAAAGAGTCCCCATGACACCATTGGAACAAATTGGAACATACCCAGTAGCAGTAGTCCAATGACTTGTACATATATAGGCAAATACCTTATAAACAAATATATAATAGGGCTGCACAGGATGACTATAAACAAATCCCTGACAAACCAAAGGTGAAATGCTGCAGGTTTAAAATAGACATACAATAGAAAATTCCACCAACTTCCCTGTCTGCAATATGCAAAATAGTCTGTGTTTAAATCAATAAATGATCCAATAATGAATATTTCTGCGATAAACAATGTACACCATATTACGTATGGCAAGATAAGTGTGCGCATCCTTTTCTTGATTTTAGAAATGAAGAAATTTGCCGTACCACCAACTTTATTAAAGTTAGTAAAGAACAAGAAGCCAGATATGATGAAAAACAACGGCACGGCAAAGTCGGCAAACAATGCCACAAACTTTTGTGCAAAATATATGATAGGCCATCTTTCGCTTTCTAAGTAATAGGCGTGCATCCATACGACGAATATAATCGAGCAGAATGACAGGATTTTAATCTTATTACTTTGTTTTGTGGATATATTCATTATATATAGTTTTAAACTGTCTTGGGAATAAATCTTTTTATCAACCAACAAATTGTAATAACTTGCAGGATAGCACCGTATGCTAAAGTAACATTTGCCTCTATCACGATAATTTTAGTGACTACAAAAATGAGTAACATAAGATTGGTATCCCCTATTCCGTTATTGAATTTGCCCATCATCCATATAATAAAAATACCATTGAAAAATGACAAGATTATCATTCCTAAATATCCAAAGTTGGCATAAAATTCACAAAGCATCGGGAAATTAATACTGGCTCTCCATGAAGCATCTTTCACCCCGTAATATATAGCCCATTTATCCCCCATATTTTGACTTGGTCGGAATGGAATTAAAAAACGAGGGATAAACATTGTCGGTAACCAAGCAATAGTTTCCCCATACGCATACTGAGACGTACCATTGTTTATGCGGTTAATGATAGTAGCCAAGTAAGTGACTCCTTCAGTGCGGTTGTCAACATTATAGTTCTGATGGTCTTTATCAATAAGTTCTTGCCAATGTAATATATTGGCATTTGCATATTCTGTTTCTAAGATTTTCCAACCTATGAGTAGACGTTCGGTACCACTGGAATATAGTCCCTCATTTCGATATGTATGCCGAGAAAGATAAATCGGTAGTAATAATATCGCTACTGTAAAAACAGTCATATATGGTATTTTTTTCCTCTCCACGATATATATTACAGTGGGTGCAGCTATTAAAAAAATCGAATATATGAACAAAGTTCCCCCAACATAATATACGAAGTAATAAGCCACATAGACTATTGTCAGAATTAAATATATAATTTTTCGTCCCCCTCTCAACCAGTAGAGTACTGCAACAGCACCGACTGTGGATGGTAACATGGTTTCAATAAGTCCTAAAAAACCGAAAGGTATTCTCAATGCGGAAATAATCATTTGCGTTAGTTGTAAGACCAAGCCACCAATAATCATATATACGAGCAATTTTTCTATCTGCCTGATATTTAGATAATTTTCAGTAAATAAAGATTTTGATTTTATCTTGTGCATTCCATATAGAAAGCCAAAATATAACATCCAGATTGATAATGTACTGCATAATGCCATCATTGGAAAATCGTCACTACTAAATATACGATAAATTGATTTTACAGGTAAGTCCCATGTGTATGGTTCTAAAAACATATTCCATGTCTGATATAAGACCAATGTGATAACAGCAATGCGGATTTCTGCCGTTTGTAACAGTAAAATGGCAACACTAGCAACAGGTATTAAACCGATGGCAACCATAAAACGTAGGCTAAAATCATAATATCCTGTGCTATGCATAAGTAAATAAATAATGGATATCATAATTGATAATATGATATTCATTCCCATATTTATTCTTTTTTCAGATATTACCATTAGTCAAGATTAAAAATATGTTTATAAAATTGTTCATACAGTTTGCCTATTTTGATAGGCTGGTAATTCGCTGAATTTTTATATCCATCCTCAATCATTTTTTCACGTAAAGCATCATCATTGATTATTTGTAAGATTCCCTTGTGTATAGCTTGATAGTCTTCTGAGCCAAATAACAAAGCAGCTCCGCCGGCAACACTTTTAGTCGGTTCTGTTTTGTTTGTTAGAACCACACGTCCTACAGTTTGTGCTTCAATAATTGGCATACCAAAACCTTCAGAGCGTGAAACAAAATACAAAATATCACATTTTTCATACTTTTGCACGACCTCTTCTGCCGGAATGTGATGTGAAATTGTATAACTTATTCTATAATCATTCATGCGTGTAATGTCAGCTTCTTCAGGTTGCCCTATGATATCGAGGTGACATTTTATTCCTTGTGCACTCTCTATAAGACCCTGCAAGTTTTTGTGCCAACCACTTCCGATTTGAAGAATAACAGGGCAATCTTTATTAAATGGCTTAGGACACTTTTTTACAGGTAGAGATAGAGGATTGGGTATTACACATATATTTTGTGGATTGATATGGAGGATATTTGTTAAATCACTTTTGGTGAGTTCGCTGACTGCGGTTATTTTTTTGAGGAAGATAGCAGAAGAAATAAAACTTATAAAAACATATAATATACGAATAATTGATTTAGGGTTATTTTTATACATACCTATGTCATGGCAGGTCATAGTTGTTTTTTTCCATGGGAAGAACAGCCATAGATAATTTATATCACCTGTGATATGGTAAATGTCATATCCTTCCTTGCGGAGTTGCCATATTTCTCGAAATGTCTGTCGCCAAGATACGGGCTTATACCATTTATGGACATAGTGACCGAAATCTTTCAATGTTTCAGCAACTGTATCAAAGACAGCTTCGATGCTATGTTCATTTTTTTCTTTTTCGCGATAAATATACAAAATTCTCATTTTTTACAGATGATTTTTGAAAGTACAATATCTAATAAAGATAAAGGAGAATATAGTAACATTGGCTTCAGTAGTTTACCTGAGATCCCATTGGGTTTATATTTTTTTTGTAATAGCTTCATGTCGGAACGTAGCTTTTCAAGTACCGATATACGTATGTATCTATTAGTTTCTTCTCTATATAAATTTTGCAATATATTTGAGAAACAGGCAGTCACTGAATGGTAGTTTATTTGCGATATAACTGGAGAATTTTCTAGCCCAAATTTTTGCACTACTGCATTTGCCGCCGGATACAAGTATTTAAATATATTTAACGCTTCGGTGTAAGGAAGGTGTCTGTGTGTGAGCGTATTTTGTCCAAGAGCAAACTGATATAGGTATAGACAACCCGCATGGGTGTGTATTTCTTTTACCCATAGTAAATATTGTAAATAGAATAAATGATCTTCGCTCCACCTAATATCTGTATTTAATCTAATGTTATGTTTGTCACAGACTGATTTGTTGTATAGCTTTCCGACAGATTGTCCATAACTGTATAAACCTTCTTTACAGAAAGCCTTTTCTAAAAAATTTTCATCGGCATAAACTGAGTCGTTAAAACTATATTCCTCCCCGAGTTGGTGCCCTTGAAGATCTACGCGTTTCAAGCCTTGACAACTTAGTATAGTTTCATTTTTACAATTTTCTACGTGAAAATTTGCCAAATAAGTAGGCAATAATTTATCATCGGCATCGACGAATGTAAACCATGGTGTTTTGCAAGCATTTATGCCTGTGTTACGAGCTTTTCCGGGACCACCATTGGATTGGTATATTACAGTGATGCGACAGTCTTGTTGAGCATATTCTTGACATATTTCCCCCGATTTATCAGAAGAACCATCATTTACTAATATTAAGTTCCAATATTCAACATTCTGTTGTATAATAGATTCGATGCATCCAGCAATTAACTTTTCGGCATTATATACCGGAATGATTATCGTGATAAGTGGATTATTTTTTGTTAAGTGCATAATCAATGATTGCCCTAATTCTGTCGTAATTGGAATATCCCGAATTTGTACAACGTTCATGCCCTGCTGCAGCTATTTGTTTACGCTCCTCTTCATGTGTCAAATAATAGCGACATTTTTCTAACAGTTCTTTGTCAGAGGAGAAATAAGCTGCTTCTTTTCCTTCTTCAAACATGGCAAGATGTTCTTTTGTCCGTTCTGCTAACATGAAACTTCCGCACGCAGGAATTTCAACGCTTCTGGTGGTTTGTAAATCAAGGTTTATTTTACGCAAAAAACACAGTGAAATTTTACAACCACAGATGGCCTTACAATAAGTCTCATCAAGTAATTCTTTACCCCTAAACTCTATGTTTTCGTGACATGTACAAATATCTTCCCATTCTTTACTTCCCCAGATTATCACCTTAATCCCATTTTCTGCAAGATAAATGATAGAATCACTGCGTTCTTTTTCCCATGCACCTATGAAACCGACAGCACAACCATATTTTTTCTGTTCGTCAGCTGTGAGCACATATGGCCTATGAAATCCTTCTTGATAAGAATTGCCAACAAAATACACATCTTTGCAACCAAGTATCTTTAATTCATCAACTGAGTAAGATTTTGTAGTAACATATACATCATAGAATTTTAGAGAAGCAAGAAACGCTTTTGTTTGGTTATGTTTGGCACACATATAGTCGGGTGAATACCCTATTAATTTGGCTTGAGGCGCATATTTTTTTATAGCAATGAAACTGTCTTCGTTTATTATGATGCCTTTGTCAATCCAGATAATGTCATATTTATTTCTGTGAATCTTTTCTTTTATCTGTTTGTTTGCTCCACATAGGTCTGGTAATGATATAGGTAATCCCCATTGGAACAATTTGTTACAACTACGATACCACAAATTGAATGGGACAGCTGTGGTGTCAACTTGGTCAACTTCTCCAAATGTTTGTAAAATACGGTTACGTTGTAGACATGTGTTACTTTCGCCTAATCCTGAAAATCCACCAATTGACAAAATGCGCAACTTACGTTCCATATCTGTATCTATTTACCTATTTAATATTAATTTCCTTAGCTTTAGAAAGTTCTCTGTACCGATAAGACGAGATATAATTTTAGCTCGTTTTGTGCCTGATGGTAATACATGCATATTCATATCTGACAATTCATGTTTGGCTTTTTGACACAAATCGGAATATTGATCATAATATAAATACATGAACAAACTAAAATTATGTGCTAAAGCATTTTTCACTCGCTCGGAATTTTCATGCACCAAAGCATTCTTTTTATAGAGCATCAAACTTTTGAGGTATGACTCTATTTTTGCTTTGGAATTGCCCTTGCTCACGCTGTCATATTCTCCTGTGCGATAGTACAATTTTGCTTCAGGGCAAAAGAGAACTTTAGTGGCAAACATCAGCACCCGCGAGAAATATTCTCCGTCTTGATTTTTACGCAAACTTTCATTCCATTTCCCTGCTTTCAAAGCAAGTGTGCGGCTTAATAGATAGCATGCTGTTTCATACATCTCAGAACAATTCCATAGGTCAAGCAGCATATCAAAACCAGTGTCATAATCCCTATAGACCATTTGTTTGGGGAAAGTAGCCTCATTTATGTCGTTGTAGAATCTATCCCACACGCACGTTGCAACAGCCATTTTATCGGATGCTTCCATAAGCCTGATTAATTGTATTTCTATTTTGTTAGTAGAAATCACATTATCTGCATCGAGAAACATTATGTATTCTCCTGTTGAATGTTCGAGTGCGCTGTTTCTCGCTTTGCAAGCTCCTGCATTGGGCTGACTGATGACTTTTACTCGTCCGTCTTTACTCTTATAGTCACGAACGATAGCAAGGGAGTGGTCGGTCGATCCATCGTCCACTACAATAATCTCGATGTTGTTGTACGTCTGTTCGATGCAACTATCGAGGGTTTCGGCAATGAACCGCTCTGAATTGTAGCATGGGATAAGTATCGATACTTTTGGAGTTGTTTCCATTAATTTTATGGAATTAAATGATTTTCAGTTCTATTCCTTGCACAACAGTTTTCTGGCGAGGAATATGCTTACCTGCAACAGTGGTGTTGTAACCCACTATCACATTCTCGTCAAGTGTTGTGCCCTTTAGTATTGACGCTCGCTCGCCTATCCATGTGCCATCGCCTATCACCACTGGGGCTGTGCGTGGTCGCTCGTATTCATAACCAAAACGCGGGAAATAGTCACGTGTCAGCCGATTGCGTTTTTCAGGGGAGTAAATACAGTGAGTGTTGGTATCCCAGATACGTAGATTGTAACTAAGTTGACAGTAACTGCCGATGATGACTTTCTCGTCAGCGCGAATTTCACTGCCAGGGTTCACGTTGGTGTATTGCCCTACCTCAATACTGCCACCGAAGCGTATCCATAATCGCTGGCAAGCTAACTTAGTGTGGTCTGCCACTCGTAACACACCACTATTAACGATATATTCTGGCTTCGTGGCATTGCTGCTGCGTTCAAGGAAGCTATGTGCCCCAATTTCTACCCTACCGCCATTTGTCACCCACAGCCCGATACCCTCTAATCGTACCCCTTCGTGCAGGATAATCGTTGAATTGTAGTCTACGTAAATTGTTGATTTTTTGATAGTTACATGATTATTGAGGGGGGTAATTATTTCTCCTTGTATTCTCACATCTGAACCTTGCAATTTATACTTCCAGTTAGTTTCCTTTATTTTGTAGATAATACGTTTTAATAGCCTTATCATATCTTGTCGTTTCGTTTAAACTTTTTATTGATAACTTGAATAATTAATCCTTTACAGGTTGCATATCCTTCATTGCGCATGATAAAATTGAGCATTATATAAATGACCGTGAAAAAGAGGCTTTTTACTAGGATATTTACTATATGGTATTCTGTTTGGAACATAATGAAGTGCCATATAACAAGAGGAATTAAGAAAGGTAGAACATATCGCATAATAGCTGTAAGTTGAGACCTAATAGGTAATCCAATACAACTTCTTGTGGTAAATAATGTAGGTATGAGTTTAATTATTCCAATAATTGAAATTGCCCAAACGTATGCCGTTAAACCATAGTAAATACCGAATGGGATGGCAAAGATAAGCATACTGCTACGCAAGACACTGCTCCATAGATACATATTCATCCTATTTGCTACAGTCATCACAGAGTCAAAGACAACAGGCAGACACAACGATATGGAAAATAGACCTAGAATTCGGAATATCTCTATTGCTCCTTCCCACTGGCTTCCATAAAGCAATAAAATCAGGTCATCAGCACACACATACACCAATCCGGAAAAGAGGAATGTCAGGAAAGATATCACATTAAGCAACTTAAGTACACTGTATCTCAGGGCTTCTTCATCGTTCTGTAATTTGCTAAGAGTAGGTAGCATCACGCTGCGTATAGATGAAAAGGAGTAGTCAATAACAAGAAGGTTAAGTGATTGTGCGCGGTTGAAAAGGCCTAGAGATGCAGCAGAGTATATTTTACCGATAATGAGCGTATCCATCTGCTTGAAAACTCTATTTATAAGAGTTGAAAGTGTTATTTTCCAACCGAAAGAAACCATTTCACTCACATCCCTGAGCTTAAAAACAAATTGTGGTCTCCATGTGGACATCATCCAAATGGAAATTGAATAAAGCAGCCATCCTAAAAGATTGGAAAATACCAATGCCCAAACACCAAATCCACATATAGCAAGGATTATTCCCAAAATGCCTGATGCTATACTTGAAATTAGTCGAGCTTTAAACGGAGCACGGAAATTCAATGTTCGTTGAAACAATGCAGTTTGTAAAGTTCCGAAAGAACTTATGAAGAATGACCAAGATGTTACGAGTACCACGTTCTCCAACTGAGGCATCTCATAAAACCAAGCAAAAACAGGGGCGCATAAAAACGTTAGCAATGTGCAGATACCTCCAATACCAATATTGAGCCAAAACACAGTGGAGGTTTCTATTTCTGTAATCTTTTCTTTTCGGATAATAGCGCTGCTGAACCCGAAATCAACAAAGAAATCTAAAATGGCATTCAGTACCATCGCCATGCTCACAAGGCCGAAGTCGGCAGGAGTAAGCAAGCGAGCCAATATGAGTGTGACAATGAAGTTCCTTAATTGATTAGTCAATAGATTTAAGAAATTCCATGCACTACTTTTCAATCCTTTGTTTTTGAGTTCAGATATATTTTTCATTTATTATTTAATATTTCTCTTGACGTATTTTCGGTATACGATATAGGCAGAAAACTTAAATGTATTGTTGTAGTGTCTATATATCAATGTGCTGCTATTGGAATAGTATTAGTCGCAACGGAATATATCACGGGTATATACTTTCTTTTGTACATCGTCCAGGCAGGTATCGTAGCGGTTAGCTATAATGGCTTGACTTTGTGACTTGAATATAGTCAAATCATTTACTATTTTGCTACCAAAGAAGGTACTACCATTCTCTAATGTTGGTTCATAAATAATAATCTCCGCACCTTTTGCCTTAATGCGTTTCATTACACCTTGAATGGAAGATTGGCGGAAGTTATCGCTGTTTGATTTCATGGTCAGACGATAGACACCGATTACGCATTTTCTTTCTTCATTGGGATTGAAATCTCCACGATTGTAATAATCGTAATATCCGGCTTTATTCAATACCCTGTCGGCAATGAAATCTTTACGGGTACGGTTGCTCTCCACAATGGCTTGTATCAGATTTTCAGGCACATCCGCATAATTGGCAAGCAACTGTTTCGTGTCTTTGGGTAAGCAGTAGCCTCCGTAACCGAATGAAGGGTTGTTGTAATGTGTGCCAATACGAGGGTCAAGGCTCACACCATTGATGATGGCTTGTGTATTCAATCCTTTCATTTCGGCGTAGGTATCTAACTCGTTGAAGTAGCTTACACGCAAAGCCAGATAAGTATTGGCAAAAAGTTTCACGGCCTCGGCCTCGGTCAGTCCCATGAAGAGCGTATCGATGTTTTCCTTGATTGCTCCTTCTTGTAGCAGAGCTGCAAAAGTATGTGCCGCTTCGTCCAAACGGGTATCTTCCACAGGTCTGCCCACAATGATACGACTGGGATAGAGGTTGTCATACAAAGCCTTGCTCTCTCGCAGGAATTCTGGCGAGAATATGACATTTTCCGTATCGAGTTTCTTTCGTACACTCTCGGTATAACCGACCGGAATCGTACTCTTAATGACCATAATGGCATTAGGATTAACGCTCTTTACCAACTTGATGACTTCTTCCACATGTGAGGTGTCGAAATAGTTCTTTACCGGATCGTAGTTGGTAGGTGCGGCAATAACCACAAAATCGGCATCCCGATAAGCTGTCGCACCGTTAAGGGTGGCTGTCAAGTTCAATGGCTTTTCCGCCAAATATTTTTCGATATATTCATCTTGTATAGGTGATTTTCGCTGATTAATCAGTTTTATTTTCTCGGGAATAACATCCACGGCTGTCACTTGATGATGTTGCGCCAGCAGTGTGGCAATACTCATCCCGACATAGCCCGTTCCAGCTACGGCAATCTTATACGTTTTCATTGTAATATCGTGATAATAAGTTTAATCAAAAAATAATTTCCGTTGTGCAATACGAGTCATAAGTGGTGCAGGATTTTTGAAAATTATACTTGCAAAAATAGAAGCGGCATCAATAAAGAAATTCGTGACCTGGCGGCTACAAGCCTTTCCTGTCTTACACCACCTTACAAAATGTTCACAATTATTTGTCATCAGTTCATAATTGCCAAAGCGGACAAACCCTGCGAATACCAACAATGCTCTATTACGAGCTTTCAATCGGCTTACTGTATCTTCATTGTTGTAATTTAAGGGAATGAGACAACTGTCCCATTTTTCGTATGCACGTTCTTCTACATGCTCAAATTCTTCTATGATAATTTGTGGTGTCTCAAGGTTATCTCCTCGTGAAAAATGAATCACAAATCCTTCTTCAATTGCAAGCAGATGATGTTGAGCAGGCGCCATTCCTGCTATATAGAAAGAGTGATAATAATGACCTCCCATTTTAGAATGGTGGAATGCGTTTGCAAAAGCTTTATGTCCTACCATACAAATTAAGGTAAAATCATCACCATAGACACTACGCAATTCTACGCTTGCTGGTATTGCTTTCATTTGGTTGAGCTGATAATAATATTCTGCGTGGGCATAAGTTGATGATTTATCAAAGTCATATTGTGGCGTATATTCATACAATTGACCATCTGTGCAAAATTTTTTAGCAGAGCATTCTTCTATACAGAAGAAAATAATTGATCCTATAAAGAAACAATGTTGAAATATAACATTGTTATTGCCATAAATACCAAATTGATACATATGGGCAGAACGTTTAATGACTATAGGAGTGCCCGAATCCTTATAATGTAAATCGGAATAATTTAAGCTTTTGTAGTTCCTGAGAAAATCTCCAAACATATTTCTTGCTATTTATTACTCGTTAACGGAATTTTTGCACCATTTGAAAAAAATGTAAGGAAAATTGTTCCTTTTACAAAACGATTCAATCGACTCTCCGGAAGGCTTCGATTTCGTATAGTACTGAAAATAAAGTCTTTCTAAATCTTTGTTGCTGTTAATCTTTTTGAATTTTTATAACAATCCCAAAGGTATAGCTAATGCTTATGAACCCTAAATTTAGTACTTACTTCAAGAACTTCACAGCTTAGTTTCTTATCCACAGTGAATATAAACATTTGGACTCTAATTTGAGGACTTACTATTTTTCTGCCTGATAAAGTCAAAGCAGCGATATCGTCCAATATATATTACAAATAATCACATAAACGCCTTCTTTGCTATTATTAGACACGGCATTTGTATTTCTTTGGAGAAACTTTGCAAAGTATTGTATCCGTTTGGCTTATTGCCATAATCCGTATGCCGAGAAGCTATATTCAATAAAATGAGTGGGCAATAATCAGATTAAAATTGACTAGCTTTTGTACATTTCTTGTAATGTCTGTACAAATGAACTTTTGAAATATATTGTAATTGTGAATGTCTGTCCCTATATGAGTAATAACCTTTTCATTTAATAACAGCATGGCTTTTTTCTTAATCAGGTCACCATACATACCCGCTATTGACGGAAGATTGAGCTGAAACTTCACCCCCATGTCTTTTAGCTGTCGATAATCTGATTCACCCATATAAACATATCGCTCTGGATGAGCGAGAATGGGATAGTAACCTTTGGCCTTGATGCGGAGCAGTATGTTGTTCAATCCCATTGGAGGGCTGAAGTAAGAGGTTTCCACCAGTAGATGGTCGCCGCTCTCACCCAAGGGCAGCAGGTCGTTCTTTTCCAACCGTTCCTCGAAGAGGTTGTCGAGCATGTTCTCGGAGGCAAGATGTAGTTTTATCCGTCCGCTATAGCTGGCTTGAAGTTCTGCGTAACGCTCCCGGAGGTGCGTTGTAGTGTTGGGCATATCTTCCATGATATGCGGTGTAAGCCATATGGATTTTATGCCCAACTCTTCATACAGGCGCAGTATTTCCAACGCTTCTTCCACAGTCCGCACACCGTCGTCCACACCCGGCAGGATGTGCGAGTGACAGTCGGTAAAATCCTCGAATATACCGCTCTCTTTCAGCGAGATGCGTTTTTTGAAAGGCCACACAATGATGCAAGTTTTTTTATTTGTAATATTATTACTTGTTAATTGATTGAAAGCCAGTTATTTACCCCCCCCCGTTTTATCGGAGCCATAATGGTATCCCGAGCCGTAACCGTAGTGATAACCATAGCGATAGCCGTAACGGTATCCGTAGCGGTCACCGCTTCCCTCGGTTCCATTCAGGATCAGGGACATGTTCTTGTATTTTTTCTCCCCGTAGATTTTCTCCAGTTCAGCAAGCATACTCCGTTCAAGCAATCCTGCACGAACTACGAAAATGGTACGGTCTGCCAGCTTCTCGATAATCTGCGTGTCGGCTACTAATTCGATGGGCGGACAGTCGATCAGCACATAGTCGTATTGCCCCCTTACGGTATCTATCACCTGCTTCAGGCGTTCATCGAACAATAGTTCCGTTGGGTTGGGAGGAATCGTCCCCACGGGTAGTATATCCATAAATTTTTGCTTCGGATCGGATACGATGATTTCGTTCAGGTTATCGATACGACCTCCCAAATAGTCGCTCAATCCCCTGGCTGGAGAGTCGATATAGGATGACGCAGATCCGTGGCGCAGGTCACCGTCGATTACCAACACTTTCTTCCCTTTGATGGCAAAGCTCACGGCGATGTTCATGGTCAGGAATGATTTGCCACTGCCCGGATTGAATGAGGTCATGATGATGACATTCGATGTCTTGTCCTTACCGGTCATAAACTCCAGATTGGTACGCAATACACGGAACGCCTCGTTGATGATGTCACGGCTGCCCTCCTTGACGACAACGGCCTTGACTTCCTGCGGCTTTTTCCCGAATATTCTTTTCTTCTTTCTTGTAAACAGCGGAATCTCGCCGATGAACGGTACGGTCACATTCTCCAGGTCTTTCCTTCCCCGTACACGGGTATTCATATTCTCGCGCATGAAGATAATGACTATCGGAATGAGCAGCCCCAGAGCAAATGCGACCATAAAGATGTTTTTGCGTACAGGGGATGTCGGCAACATACTGCCGTGCGGTGGAGTGACAATGCGGGTATTATAGGCCGTAAATGCTTGCGAGAGTTCGTTCTCCTCGCGTTTTTGCAGTAGGAACAGGTAAAGAGCCTCTTTCACTTTCTGCTGGCGTTCCACCGAAAGCAGGTATTTGGCCTGTGTAGGGTTGGCCGCTATACGTGATGTCGTCTGTTGCTCCGTCTGTCGCAAACTTTTTATCTGCGAATTCAAGGTTACTATCTGATTGTCGATAGACCGGATTATCGCCCCACGCATGGATGCCAGAGCCTGATCCATATCTACGACCAGCGGATTTTCCGTGCTGCTGTTCGCAACCAGGCTGTTGCGCTGTAACAGTTGTTTGTTGTATTCGGCAATCTGCGATTCGATGTTGGCACTCTCTATACCGGAATTGGCCGGAAGCAGTTGGGTACGGTTGGCATCGTTGGCTAAATAGTTCCGGATGTAACGGGTCATGTAAAGCTGGTTGTTCAAGGCCAGGATCTGTGCGTTGGTCGCACTGCTTTGGGCCATGTACATGCTTGATGCCGCCTGCACGTCGGGTAACAGGTGTTCTGACTTGTAGGAGGAAATATTCTCGTCCACGTTCCCCAACTCCTGTTCGATTACTCCCAGACGCTCATTGATGAACATTGAGGTACTGACAGCGATCTGGTTCTTGTCCTTCACCCAGTTCTCGTTATAAACGGAAATCAACATGCTCAATATATCTTCCGCTCGCTGTGTGGAGTTATCCTTGAATGACAAGTCTATAACCGACGCTTTCTCGTTATTCAATGAAACGGACAGATTGGATGAGCAGGAGTTTACAGCGTTATACAAATTGGATTTGCCTACATATAATGTATATGCCTTGCCTTTCACGTAATTGGGTGTTGTATGGATAATGATTTTTCCCAATGGTGTGGGAATGGAGTCGAGCAAGTTTCCCTTTATATCCTTTTCGTCAAGATCCGTCCCGTTACGTATAAAGTCGGATAGGAATAACGTGCCGTCCGGCTGCACTTCTAGTGTGAAACCGGCTGATTCATTTTCAGGCAAGTCATTTATCGTTACATCCACTGGTAATGTCAGTCCATAGGCCACCTGACGGTGGAATTTCCCTGGAACGAAGTAATTCATATCCAAACGCAACCGTTTAACCACCTCGGTCATTAAAGCCGGAGACCGGAAGGCGATGAGTTCGTTATTTACATTGGTGCTGGACTGGAACAACCCGAACTCCGAGAAGGATTCCAAATCCGAGGAGACCGACTTGCCTTTGGAATCCTCCTTAATCAATACTGAAGCGGTACGTGTATATACGGTAGGGGTGCGTAATAGATAGGCGGTAGCGACACCGATTGTTACCGCTAAAGACAGGACAAACCACTTCCATCTTGCGAGGCATAGGTATAACAGATCCTGTATCCGCAGGAAATCATCCTGCTGTCCCGGTTTTATATTCTTTTGATTTACGGTCATCATATCTGATTCTATATTATTTCACGATCAACACGGTAATGGTGGTCAGCAACGAGGCCAATGACATCCAGAAAGAAGCTGAACGGACGTTATTGCCGTTGACAGTCGCCTGCCGTGCTTTCATTGAGTTAGGTTCCACATAAACTATATCGTTCTGCTGTAAATAATACACGGGAGAGGCATAAAGGTCGTATCCCGAATTCAGGTTGACCTGATACAAGGTCTTTTTACCGTTTTCCTCCCGTTGTACCAGCACATTCTCCCGTTTCCCGTAGACGGTAAGGTCTCCAGCCATGCTTAAAGCGTCCAAAAGCGTCAGCTTGTCCTTATCGATATTGAAGCGTCCGGGGCTAGCAACCTCACCCAACACGGAAACGGTTAGGTTCATGAACTCAACTGTAACGACAGGGTCTTTCACAAGATTCTTCGAAACCAGTTCCTCTTTTATATACGAGGCGATTTCCTCGCGTGTCATTCCCGCCACATGGATATGCCCCAACACTGGAAAATCGATATCTCCATCCTTGTTGATCGTATATCCTGATATCCCCTGGCTATTGGATGTTCCCGATGTCGTACCGATCTGTCTGGATATGATCGGAAGGTTGAAAAGGTTCATCAACAAGGGGTCCTTGCTGTTGACCAGTATTGAGATCTTGTCTTCGGGACGCACCCGGATTTCCAGCGGGTTCAAGACTTGTTCTGCGGTACCCCGTTTCAGGTCCGTGAAATAAGCGACTTTCGGCGTGGCACATGATCCCAGCAGGAAAGCCACGGTCAATAAGAATAAAATGTATCTGATTTTCATATTTCATTGATTTTTATTTGTTGGTTTTCTGTTCCGATTGAAGTTGTCCGATAGATTTCGTCAGCCTGATGTTGGCAAGAGTCCATATCAGGATATCGCCCAGCACGATCCAGTTCACATTGAGATAAAGGGACAGAAGAATATTGAGCAGTATGAATATTGTTGATACGGAAACAATGATAATCATGGCATTGCGCTGCTTTATTCCGAGAGCAAGCAGCTTATGGTGGATGTGGTTCTTGTCCGGCAGGAACGGGTTCTTCCCGTTGCGTACCCGATGCAGGTAGACCCGGACCACATCGCAGCATGGAACCAGCAAGGGTGAGAAGGCCAGCACCATCGGATGTACATTTCCTGTATTATCGTCTAGACCGCACATGGTCAGTTTGAGACTGAGGAAACAGAGCATCATGCCAACGGTCAGGCTGCCTGTATCACCCATGAAGATCTTCTGCCCGTGCTCGGCGTTCCCAAAAACATTGTAATAGAAGAAAGGAACAAGCACTCCCAATGTGGCGAACGCCAGCATGGCATAGACATACTGATGGAGCATGAAAAAAGTCAGACCATAAAACAGGCAGGCGATACTGCACAACCCGGAAGCCAACCCGTCGATGCCGTCGATCAGGTTGATGGCATTGATGATGAAGACCACGATCAGAATGGTTAAAGGATACCCCAGCCATAACGGAATCGCATGGATACCTAGGATGCCGTGCAGGTTATTGATATATATTCCACCGGCGATAAGCATCACGCCACACAGGATCTGGATGACAAACTTGGCACGATAACGGATACCAATTAGGTCATCGGCCATGCCGACCAGATACAGTACCATGATGGAGCAGAAAGCAAAAGCCAAAGGCCGTACATTGTTTCCGATTTCAGACAACATTTCCGAATGCCCCAGTGCCATATTGATTCCCAGTAACAAAGCTATGGTGAAAAACACGACCGGTTTGAACGCGATACCACCCAATCGGGGCACCGCACAATGATGTATCTTCCGCTCATCGGGAAGGTCGAACAACTGCTTGCGGAAAGCGATCAGCAGAATCTGGGGAATGACGATACCTGCAAAAAAAATACAGAGCAGGGATGCCATGCAGCAATTAGCTATCCAAAAATACATATGTTAGATATTGTTTTTATTTGTGTAAAGCTACGAGAAGGAAGAATTTCATCATCTTCTTATTGTGTCATTCTTTAAAACTTTTCACAATCAAAATCATTGAGATTCCAAGCTTCTCAATATCAAGAAATGACTTCAATCAAGTCGGGATGAACCTCTGCCGATATACCCATAATCCCTTCAAGCATCACGACTACCCGGCGGTTACGTTTTCCTTTCACCCGCATGAATACGCCCTTTACTCCATCAAGCTTGCCGCCGTGAATACATACGCGGGTACCTTTCCGCACGTCAATCTCTTCCGGTTTATAATAAACTGTAGTTTCTTCATATTGCGAGGCAATCTTGATAAAGCTGTCCATTTGCTCATCCGGCACCACGATATATTCCAATCCTGTGCTTCTCTCCCACGTTACGAATTGCAAGAAATTATGGTTTTTCTTGAAATCCGTGATCTGTTTTCGGGAAGCATGCACGAACACGAGATTCGGGATGACCGGTACAAGCCTTTTGGATTTCACTCCGTGATAGACTCTTACGGCATAGTGTTTCGGTATGAAATATTCCAGGCCATCCTTGCCTTTGAGTGTTTCTTCCGCCTTTTTCTCGTTTTTATAAGCGCTCATGACGAACCAGCGGATTTTCATAAGATCCTCCTTGGTGGTTATGGGGGTACTCATTCATCGTGTGTTTTTTTAGTTGTTGCAGCAGGTCAAGACATATCCATAGTTCATCCCAATTTGTGTATTGGTCTGTATCATAATGATTTATGTCTATTCTGGCTGTAATATCAACCATTCATGCCGTCTTTTATCTTACCACATTGCTATTTTTCTCTGTAAGAGAAATATAGGATATAAATATTTAACATATGTGATTGATTTACAGGGATTATGTTCTGTAATTTCAATTAAATTTACTCAACATTTGTTATGTAACCACGACATTTAACGAGGTGGCTATTAAGGTTTTTCTTTGTTTTATGCTGTTATGTTCAATAATTTATGTATTTTTGCATATTCAAATATTTCTCTTACAGAGAAAACCGTCATTTATTCAACCCTTTTCGAGTAAGAATTTTGTACTTTCACGAGTTTTCCCCTTTCCGAATCCATCTTATCATACAACTGAAAGTATAGGGTATATACTTGTTCATTATATTCTTGTGGCATTCGTATAGGTAATTTCTCCCGTTTCCGGTATTTCTCTTTCTGAGAGAAATGTGGTGATTGCTATTTTGTTGCATATTAGATGTTTGCGATATTTTTGTGATTGATTCGCTCAACAAATGATCAGCTTTTTCTAATCATATCTCTTATTTTTTTTAATGCCATGACCAATATTTTCTTCTGAATTTTAGTGTTTTTTGTGCTATCTTTTGTACTTTTGCATCTATAAATTTTTCTCTCAGAAAGAAAACCTTCAGTCAGTACAATATAATCCCAACTTGTTTCTTGTCAGATAAATAAAAACAATAATTGCCATAGAATTACAGCGATCCGGTTGAGCACGTATGCTGAAATCTATGGCGTAAACTGTTATAGAATTACAGTGTCTTCAAGATGATGCTGTTCGCTTTATCTACCAAAAAGGTGTCTAACGATGCAAGATAAATCCGTGTAGTGTTTTCCGAATCATGTCCCATAGCCTCGCTGATGGTAGCCAGCGGAATGTTTTTACTTCTGGCGATAGAAGCCCAGGCGTGGCGCGCCACGTAACTCGTCAGCGGAATAGGAAGACCGATTTGTTCTCCCAATTTCTTTAGTTTTGAATTCACCAGCTGGGCTGCATTCTTGTATTGCTTCCGTTCGTCCGCTTCTGCGTCGAGAATGATCGGCAACAGATAGGAAGAGCCCATGGTGTCGTATTTATCTATGATTTTTTGCATGGGCTTTTCCCATTTGATTAGTAGCTGTTGGTTGGTCTTTTTTCTGCGATATGATAAAAAACCGTTTTGCAAATTACTTTTCTTTAGATAAGCCATATCTATAAATGACATTCCCCGAGTATAAAAACTGAACATAAATAGGTCTCTTGCATATTCCAAAGAGGAATCGTGGCTTAAATCCATATCGCGTATCTGCCGGATAATTTTGGCCGGAACCGCCCGTTTTATAGTTTTATCTATGCCTGTATATACATGTTTAAACGGATATCGCTGTATGGCCAATTCTTTCTCTACGGCACGGTTATACATGGCCCTGAGATTTCTCATGTAATAAGAAGTACTGTTTGGACAAATGTCCTGAGATTTTAGATATTGTTCATATTCCATCATCAGATTGGAGTCTACGTTGTCGAAAAGGATGTCCCTGTCTCTCTTTCGGGAGTGCATGAATCGCTTGAAGCTATTGAGCGTAGTGGTATAAGTTTCGGTGGTGCGCATTTTCCCTATTTGTCTCAGTTGTTCAATGAGATTCTCACAAAAAGACACAAAGTATTCGTTTACAGGAGGAGCGGAATAATATTCAATGATTTCGTCTGCCGTATATTTGTATCCAAGATTCTCAAATCTTATCATGATATCTTTTAGACGTGAGGTATCTTCTTTTATACATTTTTTTAAAGAAACCAAATACCGGTGTCGGTTTTCTCCGGTCTTTGCCGGTATGATTATTTGGGAGTTGAAAATATCCCACTCATCAGGATAAATCTTGTATCCTGAATTTATCTGTCTTGCTACACGATTATGAATTACTTGATAGAACAAGCTTCCCGCTTTTCCTTCTATAGAGGAATGTCGATACTTTATTTTCAATGATGCCATTTTTTGTTTAATTAATATTATATATTCTCCAAAATAAATATTTTGGCGTATTATATGGTTAATAACCAATAAATTAGACATCTGTTTAATTTTGATTATAGTTGGGTTTGTATCAATACGGCGAAATACTTAGCTATTATATATCAGTGTAAATAAGGTTGGATTTTACTTTTTTTATTTCCGTTCTTCCCTTTTCCTTGTTTTCTGCCTCCCCTTGTGTGCTTTTTCATAGCTCCATCTGAGACCCTTTGTTTTTGAACGGCAAATTTATGTCGGTGGATGGATACGAAAGAGTTCCGGTCTTCGCCCTTTGTACCGAAAAAAATAACGCCGGACGGCTTCGCTGTCCCCAACATTTTTTGTCGTCCAAAACTTTTCTCAATCCCTCCTTCCTTCTTGATGTGTGCCGTAAAAAAAAGGCTCATAAACTCAGATGGGGCATGAAAGCTCAAAAAAAAGTCGGCAGAAAGAAAAGGCCATCCCGGAAAGGGGTTTAAAAAAAGGTCTTTAAATCTAGCTGAAGCATAAAATTAGAAGTTTAACCCATTAAAAATGTGACGTATGATTACAGTGACAGAACAACTAAAGAATGTGTTTGAAGCCAACCCTTTGTATTCAAAAGAGGGGCAGGGGCTTAATGCGGAAGTTATAGCGAGATTTTTTCTTCCTTTCTCTTCGGCGGTATGGTTGGTAACGGAAGCTGAACAGCAGGAAGACGGTGACTGGCTCTTTTTCGGCTATTGCCATATTCAAGAATGGGAATGGGGGTATGTGCTTCTTTCTCAAATTCAAGAGGTGAATGTTCGTGGGTTGACCGTGCAGCTGGATAAAGGGCTGAAAATCGGTACGACGGTAAAGGATTGCCTGGATTGATTAAGGGGTAAACGGAATGTTGAACTTAAAAACGGAAGTTATGGTTTACGAAACGAATTGCACGGAAATAACACAGGATAAATGGCGTGAGCTGTGAAGTACGGACGAAAATGCTCTTATCGGATGCTTGCAGCGAGAATCAAGCGGGAATTGCCGGAATTATACCATGCGCTGGCTCTCCAGTTCTATAATCCTTATGCGGAACAGTGCAGGCAGACACCCACACATTATATATTGGTTCATTCGGCCATTGAATATTTTATCAGAAAACAATAAAGGACAAATGGTTATGAAAACAAAGAAGGTTGATAAAAAGAAAACGCTGGCTTATGCGGTGGCATTCTATTTTACTGAAGCATCCATCAAGTTCATGATGGGAAATACGATGTATGAGTATGTACATACCGTTTATGACAGGCGGTATGATAACGGTGGTTTTAATACGCTTGCCGTAGTCTATAATTACAAGAAGATGAAATACGAGGTATTGGTTGTATCGGACGAGAAGGTAGGTGACAAGGAGATTCAGATAATATAAGTTTCACAAACAGGGCTTTTGCCCTATAAAAACGGCTTTTGAGATGAAAAAGTTATCGGCTTACACGGTTGCATCCAATTGCACCGACTTGACGGATATACGTGACGGTATCGCTGAAATACATGAAGAGATGAAGGCTTGTGTTGAATCCGGGAAACGTATTCCTTCATTTTATGTTTCCCGGTTGGCTAAGCTGGAAACCAAAAAGAAGAAACTGGAGAAACGGACACAGGTACACATGACAGTCACCATCCGTTTCTTTATAGACGATGATACCCTTACGATGGCAGTCAGGCATTGTCTTTTCTTCAAGCTGGAACCGACCCGGCAGAATGTGATGAGAGCCATCCGTGATGCGGTTCTCAATAACGGACGTTCCATTCTTGACTTTCCGGAAGCATGGGGAGAAGATCTTATGGATGTGTCTTCCTTTGATGTGGAGAATGCTATGAAGAAGCTGCGTCCCTCATTCGGTCTATAACGTCATTACATATTTTTCCGAAAGTAAAGTAACCGTTGTTTTTTTGCTCAGCGGTTCTTTTTCGCAAAAAGAACCAAAAAACTTTGAATGCTATTTTTTAACGCCTCTTTGATTTATGCTTTCAGAAGAACTTGTATGTGGTTGTCTGCCGAACAAGAACAGATTTTTTATTAATGTGATAATGTCGCTATTTGTCTGTTTTTATCTTCTTCTAGCCAAAGGGAGCAACAACCGTTCCAGAAGTTTTTTCTTGTTCTCAGCGGTCATTTTGTTTCTTCCTTTGGCTATGATTTCAGCAGCCAAATCGCTTTTACGCCCTGCGATGTATTTCTGTCGCTTTCCGTTGATGACTGCCTCGATACGGAAATCATGCCGGGTGTTTTCGATGATGTTGATTTCTGATACTAGAAAGCCATCCTCTGTTTCGTAGGGTTCAACGATGGTGGGCAGGTAGTGCTTCATGGTTTCCCCTATGAGCGGAGATACCAAGCCGGAAAGATGCTCTTCGATGCGGTCTTTCCAATACTCATCGATTTGATAATTGGTGGCATAATCGTAGAAATGGCTGATGGCAAGGCTGACTTCCTCGATTATCCTTTTCGCATTCTTTATTCCGTTTTGTCGGGCAAATTGCAAGAGGTCATCTTCCGTGATGCCGTTGTCTTTTCCCGAAATATTCATAGAGTGTACGTTTTCATAGGCCGCACCGTCTAAATTGGTGGTGAATGTCATGTCGTATGCAGGGGTGATGTGCCATGTGCCGTTTCTTTCCATCAGGAAAGAGAAATTCTTGATATGGTCATCCACGTTGCCGTCCATGACATTGAATACCATCCGGCGGTACAGTTCGGACTGTTCGCTGGCCGGGATGCTCAGTTTTCGGCAGACTTCAAACAAATCCTCATAGCTTGTTGCGTCCGGATTCATGGCAGCGAGTGTCTGTGTATGTATCTTCTCTCCGTTTATCCTATCGTAACGCTCCGTCAGGAAGTGATGTTTCCCCTCAATTTGAATGAGTCGGGAAGGCATCATCGTAATCCCGGCTTCTTTTGCCAACTCATAATATACCATTTCCATTTGCGTGAACGGAAAATCGTCCCCTTCTGCAAACTTCAATATGTAGTAGGTATAGCCCTCCGGCAAAGGAACTTGGCCGGAACGTATATCATGTGTCGTTTCATTGATGGCGATGATGGCTTTCGGGTGCTGTCCTCCGGCTGATGTCCCTATCTCATAGATACTTTGCAGTTGTAGTGCTTCATCATCTTGTACGGATATTTCCTCCCGTTCCTCGAAGATACGGCGTGCCAGTTGGTATAAACTCTCTATCTGGAGAGTAGAAGAGGATTCCAATCCCGGAGTGGCCGGAATGAACTCAAAGGCTCCCATTCCCCGTTTTCCGATGAAAGACAGTTTATCTACCGGCGTGAGTTTGCGCTTGGGGATATGGTTTTGTGCCGCCCATTGGTCGAAGACCATGTTACCCCACCGGTCAGGCAATGAATCTGCCAAGAACGGTGGAAGACCTTGATAAATCTTTTCTCTGTTTCCGAGTATGGGCATACCCTTTGCCGCCGATCCTTTGACAGAAGCGGTCAGTGGGGCGATTTCCACTCCTTTCTTGATGAAGTCCGGATGATAGTTGAAGACGGCTCTTTTGCTCCTTTCGTCCCAATAGAGCTTTCCGACTTCTTCCCCCCATAACATAACACTCACAACATTATTTTCCATGTCTTATCCTTTTCGGCTTTTTATTCATTATTTGTTCCATAGTATAGGCTGAAACAGGAATTTCCGGCAGCAGGTCGTCCATCTGTTCCAGACAGTCCACTACTCGCAGCAGGGCAAGAAAGTTGCCCATATTGATGTTATAGGCCTTCCCGTTCTCAAACTGGCGCAAGGTGATAAGGCTGACACCGGCTTTCTCGGCAGCCTCTTTCTGGGTGAACCTATAGGTTAGTCTGTATTCCTTAAATCGCCTGCCCAGTTCCGCTATGATTTCCGGATTGGCCATGGCTTGGGTGATGTGATTCGTTGTCATGTCGCAAAGGTAAATATATTAACTGTTAAATCAAAATATAATAGATAATAATTAATATATTTACTATTATATTGAATGTCGCGAGACGTCGTTTGTGTGCTAATCCCCCAATTCCATGCTACGCTTATTGCCGCCTATAATCGGGCTTTGTGCGGGCTTTATGTCCTGAATGCTTTTTAGCACTTCCTCCATTTGGAAGATTTTGGCGGCAGCGATGAAGGTGGTGGCGGATATATCCGGCTGGAGGATTTTCAGTACCTTTTCCGATGGCTGATATCCTTTCATCTTCAGTTCCAGGATGGCGTTGAAGTCATCATTCCGCATAGTCTTCATGAAAGCCTGTTCTTGTTCGTTGGCAATGTCCGGCATTTGGATGGTATGCAGCTGCTTGCCGAACAAGAGCAGGCTTTTTCCGATAAAGTCGGCGTGTTCCGGTTTGACCCCGCAATCCTTGGCTGTTTCATGCCAATGCGATACGGTTTCCTGTACCTTTTCGATAATCTGTTTGTGTTCCCGGATACCCATGTTCTCACCCACCTTTTGCAGATCTTCCATCGTGAAATTGTCTTGTTTGCCGTTGAGTGACAGTTGGTGGCGGTTCGTCCATTTGCCGCCCGGTGTGTATGAGTAGCAGAGGTCGTATGCCGGTGACAGTTTCCACTTCCCTTGTCTATTCATCAGGAAAGAGAAGTTCTTGCTATGGTCGTCATGGTTCCGGCCCATGACGTTGAACACCATTCTTCGGTAAAGCTCCTCCTGGCTGGGATAAGGCAGGTTCATTTGCCTCATGATGCGGAATATCTCTTCGTATGAATGGCGCTGGTCACGGTCATAGTGGGCAAGCCCGGCCAATGTCTGTACATGAATCTTCTCTCCGTTTTCCATACGGTCAAAACGGCGTGTCATAAAATGGCATGACTCTTTTTCCTGAAGTAACCGACATTCCATCATATCGATACCGCAGGCTTTTGCCATTCGGTGATAGGCATATTCGATGTTTCCTATTCCTTGTGGATTGTCCGTTATCTGCGTGTGTTCGCTGTATTTGCCGCCATCAAATTTCAGCAGCCAATACCCGAATCCTTCAGGGGCTTTTACCTGCCCGGAGCGTACCTCTCCGGTAATATCGTTATAGGCGATGATGGCCTTGGGCTTGGCACCTCCGGCTGATGTTCCCACCTTCAGTATATCTAGTATGTTTCTTCCTTCCTGGCGCAGTTGGGCCTGAAAAGCCATCCTATCTGTGAATACGAATTTGGCAAGCTCTGTCAGCTCCTCGATATGGAGGACCGATGATTCGTTCATGCCGTTGATTGGCGAAGACGGCTCAAACTCCAGTGCGCCCATGCCACGTTTGCCTACATAGCAAAGCCTGTCTAAAGGGGTAATCTCTTCTTCGGACAATCCCTTGCTGGCAAACCATTCATTGATGATCTGGTTTCCAAAAGTATCCGGCAGTGAATCGGCAAACAGTCCGGGCAACCCCTTGAAACAGTTGGTGCGGTTTTCAAGGAATCGGTAGGGTGTGTTCCTGTATTGGTCGATGGGCATGATGATGGGAGAAATGTCAAGACCGGAGCGGATGAACTTCCGTTCATAGTCGAACAAGGCGGCATTGCTTTCCTTTTCCCAATAGAGAGAGCCTACGCTTTCTCCCCACAGCTTTACATCTACTATCAAATCATTCATGGTTATCTTGTTTTAAATGGCGTACACGGTAGCGTTTCTTCCCTTGCAGTTTCTTGAGTTCTATCGGGCTGACCCGGGTTTCCGGTATCAGTTGCTCTAGGTTCTCCAGCAGACCGAGCGAGCGGAGTACGCTGATGAACAACAGCAGCGATACCGATTTGCCCTTCTCGATGTTCGCAACGGTCAAGGGGCTTACACCGGAAGCCGTTGCCAGTTCTTCCTGCGTGATACGCTGCCTGATACGTGTCTCTTTGATGCGCTGGCCGATTCTCATCAGCACAGCCGGATTGCTCATTTCATTCCACATGGTTGTTCCTTTTTGCAAATATACAAATAATCCATATAAATGTATGGATTAACTTGAATATATGATGTTAATCTATATGAATACAATGATTATAGTTGCTTTATCGGCTGTTTTTTTCTTTGAACTAGGATGAAAACTGACTAAAATCACAATGTGTTGTGAATATGAAAGAGCTAGGAAAGATGATTAAAGAGTGCAGGAAGAGTTTGAAGGTCAATCAGCTGGAACTTCTCCGAACTGGCGGGCGTGGGCATCAATACGCTGGTGGCCATCGAGCGTGGAGAAGGCAATCCTAAATTGGCTACTGCTTTCCATTGGAGTTGATTAAAGTGCGGAAAAATGTATAAGATTGCTTCTATTATCTGCTTATTTTAGTATATTTGTGCTTTAAATAAGTGCGGATAAATGTATTATACGCTGTTTTTACATGTATAAAAATGCTGTTTGTAGATGAAAAGATTTGTTTTGCAACAACTTATAGAATGGAAAAACCGTGAGGATAGAAAACCTCTGATTTTAAATGGTGCCCGACAAGTTGGGAAAACATGGCTGCTCCATGAGTTTGCCAAACTTGAATACAAAAAAGAGGCTTATGTGGTATGCCGTAAGAATAACCTTGCACGCCAGCTTTTTTCTCAGGATTTCAATGTTGACAGAATTTTACGGGGGCTGCGTGCGATGACTTCCGTTGACATTACTCCGGGTGATACGCTTATTATCCTTGATGAGATACAAGATATCCCGGAAGCACTGGAATCTTTGAAGTATTTTAAAGAGGAGGTTCCGGAGTATCATATAGCTGTGGCAGGTTCACTTTTGGGGATATCCCTTCATCAGGATGTGTCTTATCCCGTAGGGAAGGTAAATGTCATCAATATATTTCCTATGAACTTTGAAGAGTTTCTTGTCGCCAAGGGAGAAGAAGAAGCTTGTAAATTGCTTATGAGTGGGGATTTTGAAACGATAAGCCTCCTGCATGACAAATATACGGATCTCCTTCGGCAATATTATTATGTAGGTGGTATGCCGGAAGTTGTACTCAAATATGTAGAAACGGATTCCTTGCTGGAAGTCAGAAGAATACAGTCGGAGATTTTGCAAGGCTATGATCTTGACTTCTCAAAACATGCGCCCAAAGAACAGGTTCCGCGTGTCCGAATGGTATGGAACAGCATTCCTTCCCAATTATTTAAAGAAAACAAGAAATTCATTTACGGAGCTTTGCGAAAAGGTGCCAGAGCCAATGATTTTGAGATGGCCATTCAATGGCTTGTAAATGCCGGGTTGTTGTATAAAGTGCCTCGATGTACCAAACCGGAGCTTCCGCTTGATATTTATGAAGACCTGTCGGCTTTCAAACTCTATATGGTTGATTTGGGGCTTATGGGTGCTATGGTCAAGACAGATCCGGCCCAAGTCTTGATTAAAAACGACATATTTAAGGAATACAAGGGAGGAATGACTGAACAGTATGTATTGCAGCAGATGAAAAGTAAGGGCGTGTCACCGATTTATTACCATAACACAGACAATTCGCGTCTTGAGTTGGATTTTGTTATTCAACGTAATGCCCAAATGGTGCCGATAGAAGTGAAGGCCGAAGGGAATGTCCGGGCCAATTCGTTGACAGCATTACTGGGAAAAAGACCGGAATTGCATGCGGAGAGATTTTCTATGTTGCCTTATAAAGTACAGGGTAATCTTACAAATTTTCCGCTATATGCAATATAGGTGTATCCTTTTCCCATGCCGGTCATACCGTTAGAACTGATTGATAAGTATGATGCGTATGTTGGCCGGTATGTCTATCTTTGTGGCAATGAAAACAGAGAGAGGATTGATTTACGCCTTGTTTTCCGGGACGGAAAGGAGATTGGCACGGATGATCTGAATCTGTATTATAATTGATGTGACGGCTTGGATGTCCCCCGGATGAATGTTCGGGGGATTCTTTTTCTTTTGGGCGTTCCTGTGGGACGGTCAGGCTTTACGTTTCAAGTCCTCACCTAAAGGCTGTGGGCTTTACTCTGCAATCCCTAACGCATGGCTGAAAACTCCTC
>ERZ772969.130-NODE-130-length-80355-cov-35.466252_pt1 | contig 80355 bp, 88 predicted proteins | sample MGYA00511676_ERZ772969 | MGnify/ENA primary metagenome ERZ772969 (study PRJEB29015, sample SAMEA2737651) | human gut metagenome | biome: human gut; feature: human-associated habitat; material: faeces | place: China | collected 2012 ... | reverse complement strand
TCTCATCTTCGGTCTCATCTTCTTTTGATATCTCTTCTGATGTTTCTGATTCATGCCCGGAATCCCCTGGTGCATCAGCTGTTTCTGTTTTAACAACATCCGCAGAGGTATTATTTGCATTTCCATTCATTGCTTTATCAATTCCAAAACTGCATACAATTACCACTAAAACTAATACTGAAAATATTAATCCGATTATTAATGGACTCTTTATATTTTGTTTTTTTATTCTTACAGGCCTTTTATATTTTTTCCCTGAGCTATGTCTTATATCGCCCTCTACAACATCATTTTTCCCTGCATTATTGTCAGGAATGTTTTTTTTATAATCTTTTACATCCTCACGTTTCATAAACACCGCTTCCTTAATATAATCTTTTGAATATTAATTAAATTGTAATATAAAGCAATTTTTCATCCGCTTATATTTTAATACTTTATTTAATTAACCACATTATATTACGCTAATCTCAGATGATTTTCAAGCTTAAAATTACTTTTGCAATAATCTTTTATCTGATTGATTTTTCTATTAATTTCACCGACCGGGCATCCGGCATCAATTACATAATCAACACTGTCTGCTAGTCTGTACATTTTCTCTAATAAAATATCATCTATTGTACAAAAAGGTTTCTGCGTAACAAGTTCACTGGCAAGTGCATTTGCCACCGGATAATCAATATCATTTTCATATATTATACCAGCTGCAAATGGTATTCTTTTTCTTGACAGCTCCCTGTAAAAAGGTATCCCCTTTCCTGCACCGCCAAGCACTAATACCTTTGGTTTACCACAGGTTCTGTTTAATTCAACACTTCCTGTATTAACATCATATGCACCTTCTGTAAGATTATACAGCTTTCTTATCTTATCCTTTGTAAACATTTCTTCCGGTGTTCCAAATTCCACCTTATGTTCTCCATCTACAGTCATTATATAATCAGAGACTTTGCCTGCAAAGTCGATTTCGTGCAATGACATAATTACAGTAAGACCGGTATTAATAACCATTTCCTGTAATATATTAAGCAGTTCTATCTTATGCTTGATATCAAGAAATGATGTCGGTTCATCGAGTATTATTATATCAGGCTGCTGTGCTATTGCCCTGCCAAACATGACACGCTGCTTCTGCCCATCACTAAGACTTAAAAAATCCTGATTAGCAAAGCCTGTTGCATTAACCTTTTCAAGGGCATCTTTTACTATCGCATCATCTTCTTTAGTAAGCCTTCCAAAATAATCCGTATATGGATATCTTCCAAGCGCTACCACATCATATGCGCTCATCATTTCTGTCTTGATACGCTCAGTTAGAATTACTGCAAGTTTTTTGGCATATTCTTTTCCTGTATAATCTTTAATATCCTTGCCATCCAGATATACAATACCATTTACAGGCGGCAGCTCTTTGATAATACTTTTAATAAAAGTCGATTTTCCCGAACCATTTGGTCCAATAAGCGTAAGAATCTGCCCCTTATATATACCTATATTAATATTATCAATCAGAGATTTTTTATCGTATCCTATTGATAAATTCTTTGTGTAAAAATATTTTTCCATATGTACCCCTAATCTGTTTTGTAACTTACTCTCTAATCTGGTTCTTCTTTATCATAAGCCATATTACAACCGGCGCACCAAATACCGCAGTTACCGTTCCTATAGCCAGCTCCGATGGTGAAAGAATGGTTCTTGCAATAAGGTCACAAAACATACAGAACACCGAACCGCATAAGAAACATGCCGGTATTACAACTACCGGTTTTGCCGTCTTTAACATAAGTCTTGTAATATGCGGAACTGCTATTCCCACAAATGATATCGGTCCTGCAAGTGCTGTAACACATGAAGACAACAGACTTGATAATGTTATAATAACAATTCTGAATACCGGTATATTTATCCCAAGACTCTTTGCATATCCCTCGCCCAACTGATATGCACCAATTGGTTTTGAAAAGAAAAATGTAACTATTGTCACTGGAATGACAAGTATACAGGCAGCTTTAACCATACTCCATGAACTTCCCGAAAAACTCCCAAGTGCCCAGTGTGTCAGATTGGCAATCTGTGAGTCATTAGCAAATGTAATTGAAAAATCCGTAACGGCTGAACATATATAACTAATCATAATTCCGATAACAAGAAGCATGGACATGCTCTTTACTTTTTTTGCAAATACAAGCACATACATAAGTGATAACAGTGATCCTGCAAATGATGCAGCCATCTGTATCCACATAGGTATGGACGGAATAAACTTTAATAAGAATATCATTGTTATTGCAAGAAACATCTTAGCTCCTGATGAGATACCAAGTACAAAAGGACCTGCTATAGGATTTCTGAAAAATGCCTGCAAAAGATATCCCGAAAGTGATAATGCGCCTCCAAGTACAGCGGCTGTAAGCAGTCTGGGAAGCCTGATTTTCCATATAATGTTATAGGCTGCAAGATTCTGTTCCTGCTTTAGAAATATTATTTTGAATATCTGCAACGGTGTTATATGAACACTTCCTGTATTAACATTCAGAATAACTGCCACTACAAAAAAAACTATAAGCATTATATATATAAACTGATATCTTATAATATTTTTATAATTTAATGTTTTTTTCATTACTACCCCATTTCAATATAGTAAAAGGAACTGCCGCAATATCTTTGCATATACGACAGTCCCTCTCATTTATTACAGTAAAAATCTGTTGCTTTTAACTATAATCTCAGTAAGCATATAATAATTATTTAAGTTTCTTTAAATAAGTAAGCTCTGATGTATTGGCATCTGCATTTAACATAAGGTTAATATCATTAACCATACTTCCGATAGTATCTGCAATCTGGAAGAAATCAGGTGTTGTACACCATACATTACCTTCCTTTACAGCCTTAAACTCTGATAATGTGCTGTTATATCCTGTAAAATCAGCAAGCGTTGATGGCTTACCACCAAGACTCCATATATATATAATATAATCAGCATCTTTTGCAGTATCATAGAACTTTTCCATTTCCATAGTCTGTGTTCCTGTCTTATCAGGATTAAGATTGTCAAAAATGTATTCTCCACCTGCCATATTTACCATTTTTGCAAGGTAGTCACCGGCATTTCTTACATACAGCTTACCCTTAGATGTAATATAAAATACTGCCACCTTCTTGCCTGTCTTTTCAACATTAGAAAGCTTAGTAATATATTCGTCCTGCTGGTTAAACATTTTTTCAGCACTTTCTTCCTGGTCGCAGAAAGCCGCATAGAATTTAGCCCATTCAACTCTTCCTAATGGTTCCTCTTCATATGTTGACTGGTCAAGAATATAATTAACACCTAATTCCTTTAACTTAGCTGCCACTTCTGGTACTGATGAAAGCATTGTTGAATATACAGCTATACTAGGTGCCCCTGCTACAATAAGTTCATAATCTGGCTCTTTATAATTACCAATATATGTTAATTTGTTATTATCAAAAGCTTTCTTTACATCATCTATATACCACTCATCCTTATTATAAGTAACCTGACTTATATTAGAAAGACAATTACTTGCATTCATAAGTGATGTAACAGGTGTCGATGATACAAGCATGTTAGTAACCGGAGCCTTTAATACTATTACATTGCTGTCAACTGATGGTGTAGACATTCCATCAGGTACAATTAAAAGCTTAGTCTCTTTATCTACTATCGCTGTGTCTTCATCCCTGTTAGTAATCGTAAGCATCTTGTATCCGCCCTTATAGTAATCCACCTTAAAAAGCTTGGCATACTTTAATTCCATAGTATGGTCAAATTCCAGCTTACCGTCATACTGTTTTGCATCGCCTGATGTATTCTGTGCTGTCTTATTATCACTTCCACAGCCTGTTAGAGCCGTACCTGATAATGCAAATACAACAATCATCATAAGAGCTGCTAATCTCCTGGATAATCCGGCGATTTTTCTCATTTTCATTGTTCTTTTCTTCATTCTTACCTCCATCTTTGGATTAGTATTTGAGGTATTAATAAGAATGCAGTCTGCATATAATTGATAATATACGTTGTGCTGAGATTAAAGAGCTGCTGATATTGCTAGTCCACAAAAAGATTCTCAAACGAATCCAAAAATCAATAAATATGCACAAAAATAAATAGTCAACTGTTCTCGCAGCAACTATTAAAAACTGCCTATAAACCGGTCTCCTGACTTACACGTCACCGCCTGTATATGCCTTCCCGGATTAGCATAAACTTATCCATGCAATAATTTAAAATTAACACAGCAGGTTAATTTTAAATCAATCCAGTGGCGTATTATATACAGACTCTTTGCTTACAGTAGCGGAACTGCTCAGGACTTCCACCTGATTCCCTGAGTGAATAACATAATATTAAAATACAGCCTTACATATTCGTGCAATATGTTGTTACACTCGTTTATAGTGTATATTTTACCTCATCTTTTCTATCATAATATGGGTTATATTGTATGTCAAGGATATATTAATATATATATATGAATAAATTTAAAATATTGCTCAAATTTGTCCGTATTACAAGGACTTTTTCACATGTTTTGTTGGAATATATTTAGGTCACGGACAAAAAAAGTTATTTTTGTGCATTTTTCTATGTTTACTCATTTATAGTTAATATAATAAAATTAATTATTGAAAGTTTTTAATATTTCTGTAATAATCTATAGTATTGAAAAGATGAGAAACAGGTGTGATAATCATACTTATACGCTGATTTGGTCACATATAAAATGAAACAACGTAGAAATGAGGATTATTTATGAAACGGTTTATATTCGCTGTGCAGGAAACAACTAATAAAATAATGAAAGATAATCTTGCATCTTATGCAGCCCAGTCATGCTTTTATATAGTTTTAAGTATTGTTCCTGCTTTGATTCTATTACTGGAAATGTTATCCAGAGTACATCTTCCCATAAGCCTTATTCAGGAATATGTAATCTCATCACTACCGGATCAGTTATCCGGTCTTTTTATTGGCTTATTAGATGATTTGTCAAAAGAAACCTCAAGTGCTGTTACCGGTATCACAATTATAACTATAATATGGTCTGCAGGGAAAGGCTTTATGGCAATTATTGACGGACTTGATGTAATATATAATATTAATACTAAACGCAACTGGATTATAGTAAGACTGCTTTCAATTGCCTATACGCTTTTTCTTATAACTGCATTCGTTATTGCACTTATACTTGTCGTATTCGGTGATTCTTTATTTAAACTTCTGAATAATTACACACCTGATATCGCAGTTATATTTGATGCAATAATTAAGAACCGTCTTATATTTGTAAGCTGCTTTATGATTGTAATATTCTTAAGCATATATAAAATTATTCCACGAAGAAAAAGCAGCCTGTTAAACGAACTCCCCGGTGCTATACTTTCTACAGTAGGATGGTATCTTTTTTCATACTTTTTTTCACTATATGTTAATTACTCTCCTAATTTCAGTTATATGTATGGAAGCCTTACATCTCTCGTATTCGCATTAATGATGTTATACTTTTGTATGATGATACTTTTCTTAGGTGCAGAGCTTAATATATGCCTTCAGTCAGGTATCATCCCCAGAAAATTCAGGACAAAGAAGAATTGAGTTTTGTTGAAAATATGGTGTAGCCAGTTTTAACAGCTACACCCCAACTTCAACTTTCGTTCCTGGATAGAAGAATTGTAATATCTGTACATAACTCATTCCATCATTTACCATTGAGCATACGGCATTCTGACTCATTCCTATTCCATGTCCATATCCTCCGCCTGTTATTACAAATCCGCTGCTGCCATCTGTATTGTTATACTTTCTGAATATACAGAAAGTACTAGGAAGTGACGACATCACCGTTGTTCCTGTATTTGTTTTCATTTCTATGGAATCGCAGCCAAACAGTACTCTTATGCATGATTCACTGTCTATTCTTACATTTGCTGCATCTCCAAGCACAGTCACACTTGTTACAGCACCGCCATCTGCCCTTGAATTAACAACTATATCCTGAATATTTCCAACCGTACTTATTTTTTGTGATACAAATTCTCCTGCTTCATTCTGTGTAAGAATTTTTCCAGGAACAGCCATATATCTTTCATACAGTTTTGAATTAAAGCTTTTGCTTAACTCCTCCCTGCTTATTGTCAATTCCCACCTGTACAAAGCACAGTTATAATCATAATCTGATTCATCCCTAGTGGTTATAAACTGTTCAAATGCCTCCTCATTTTTTAAATCAGTACTCTTTTTTGTCCTTCCAACAGTCACCGATGAAAAGTAAGGATAACCGGATGGATCACTTCCCCATAAGCCTACATCAGTAGTCACACCACAGGATGTTGAATAATAATATGTCTGTACCACCTCAGAATTATACTTTAATACAGCACCTGCAGTATCGCTAATTGCACGGTCAGCCACCTCTGACTCATTAGTATTGTTATATACCTGAAACTGTGTACTGTCATCAACATGTGCTCCATATTCACTATAACAGCTGTTAGTAAGCTGTCTGTATGCATAACTTCTTGCACATACAGCCTGAACCTTTAATGCCTCAACACCAAAGCCTACAGGCATTTCACTCGGAACAACGCGTTTAAGATAGTTTTCAATATCTATATCATTAACCATCACAATTCCCTGCTCATATAAAGAAAGCTCAAGCGTTCCCTTATATTCAGGCATACCATATCCTCTTGTAACCGAGGCAACTCTTATTCCATCTGAATAATCCGTATGCACTGTAATTCTTCCGCTTGCAAATGCAGGATTATCTCTTGTTATCACCGTCTGCTGACCCGGATTACATACAAGCTGTTCATCTCCATAACTTACTGTATATGCGCCATCGCATTCAAGCACCACATTATCATGGAATATATCCGAAAATCCGGTATTTTTTATTATAACTCTTATATTATCCACATTAAGCGGTCTGGATATCACGGCACCGCATATACTTCCCTGTGCCACAATAAAGTTCTGCAAAGAATATCCGACAACAATATCTTCATAGGTCTTAACACTAAAGCCATTATTAATATCATAAATCATAAAATCCTTGTCTAACGGTATCTTACCATAACCCTCTATCTCAATATAATCCGCTGTTACGGCAAGCACCTTTCCTGCAACCTCGTCTGTTTTAATATTTATCTCTGTTACTTTTCCACCTGTAAGATTAATATCAGCCAGTACACTATTGATATTCTGCGACACCCCTTTTATGTAAAATGTCCTGTCAGCTCCATAAATATTAGTTTCAAGTACATTATCAACACAGCTTTTTACCCATATATTTTTATACTGTGCATGATTGGAAGTGACATCAATTACTGAAAGGATTTCATTATTTTTAACAATCATTGACACTGTTTTATCAATCTTGTCATCAAGAATCAGACCATTAAACCTAAATCTTCCACCGGTAGTATACACTTCCCATTCTCCGGCTTTTCCAAGCATAAGAGGTGTCCCTGCTATAGCTGTCTCTGTCATTGTTATACCATCCGAATACGGCATATATATTATAAGCTCAAGATATACAGCATAAAATTGTTCTTTATCAATTTTATTACTGTTGTCAGCATTTTTTTCAAGACATCTGATAATCTCCGGTTTATCGGCATATTTATATTCATTATCTTTTAATTTACTATATATATTATAAACAAATTCCCATGAAACCGCTTTATCCGCAAGCTTTGTGCTAATTGTAATATCAAATTGTTCTTTAATAATATCGACATAAGGTTTATACCAATAGCCCATATTATTCTGTTCCAGCGTATCAATATATGATTCCTGTGCCATACCATATGCAAACAGTTTCGCAGCCTGCGCATATGTCACACCAGTATCCTTTCTTTTTTGTATAATGGCAATTATTGATATAAGTATGATATTGATTACCAGCACACAAACTAATATCTTTGACCTTTTACTTTTTATTACAGGCACCCCCATCCCTAATACAAATATAATCTGATTGATAATTAATCCGATTATTTTATCTCTGATTAAAATTATATTTTATAGTTATCAATATATTAATGAATCTTATCAAATATAACCTGAAATACTTATTAGTATGACTATACCCGTTAGAGCGTACCATAAGGCGCAAAGGCTGAAAAAAGCTCCGTCAGAATAATCTGACGAAGCTGTAATCTCATTATAATTCCCAAAATGCCGTTGCCCACAGTTTCGACTCCTAGCTGTGCTAGGTGGGTTACCGCAAACACTAATCTGCCTTCCACTGCAAACGGAGGCCTGACATCATAGTGAAAATATAGGAGTCCCGTTCGAATAATGTAGGATCAAAATAAGTGAGCTGACGAACACCCCAGGAAAATAATATTCAGTTCTTAGTACTATCCGCACTCTTTTGATGAATTTATTATACAACATTAATTTTGATTACACAATATCTTATGTAACTTTTTTTAATTTTATTCATATATTTTTTAATTACATTTTACATATGCCTTACAAAGCACAGACACCATCTGAGATATCCACTACATAGAAATCTGCATTAAGGTGTGTCTTTGCATTATATTTTTCTCCGACATTTTTTATAAAAGAGCTGATACAATCTTCTCTTACAATTGACACCGTACAACCTCCAAAACCGGCACCTGTCATTCTCGAACCTATTACACCATCACACTCCCACGCTGCATTAACCAGTGTATCCAGTTCATAACCTGTCACTTCATAATCGTCACGAAGTGATATGTGTGACTCATTCATAAGATGTCCGAATTGTTCAACATCATCGTGTATAAATGCTTTAACTGCTCTTTTTGTCCTTTCATTTTCACTTATTGCATGTTTTGCACGTCTGTATAATATATCGTCCTTTAATACATATGAATATTTTTCAAATTGCTCCATATCAAGTTCACAAAGCGAACTGACTTCAAGTCCATCTTTTGCTGCTTCCTCTTTTAAAAAACCATATGCTCTTTCACATTCACTTCTTCTTTCGTTATATTTTGATTCACCTAACTTTCTCTTTTTATTGCTTGAAGCTATCACAATCCTTACATCTTTAAGCCTGACCGGAACATATTTATATTTCAATTTTCCTGTATCCAGATATATTACATTGTCCTTACGTCCCATTATTATTGCAAACTGATCCATGATTCCACAGTTCATGTCAATAAATTCATTTTCAGCAAACTGGCACAGCCTCGCCATCTCTATTTTATCCATACGGATATTATAAAGCTTTATAAGTGCATATAATGTAACCGCTTCTAAAGATGCCGATGAAGACAGTCCTGAACCATTGGGAAGATTGCCATATACGAGCATGTCAAATCCACTGCCGATTATAATATTCTTCTTCTGCAAAGCCCACACTATGCTCTTAGGATAATTAGCCCAGCCTGAGGATTTAAAATATTTTATATTGCTTATTCTTCCCTCAATAACTCCCATATGTTCAAAATTCATTGAATAATATCGTGTCATGCTGCTTTCTGACTTTCTCATAACAATATATGTTCCCAAAGTAATCGCACACGGAAATACACAGCCACCATTATAATCCGTATGTTCACCTATAAGATTGACCCTTCCCGGAGCAAAGAATACACATACGCCTGCGCTGTCACCGTATACCTTTTCAAATTCTTTTATTAAACGTAATTTAATAACATCATTATTATCGTAATCATTAATTACATTATACTTTTCATCTATATTCATATTCACACTAATCTCCATTCCACCTGTCTCTTCTAATACTGTAGAAACACTGTTACAAAGCGGCAAATAAAAATTCCCTCAGGTGGTTTTTCTCCCATAATGATTTTTTCTTATTCAAAAGATTATTTGTTCTGCTCAATTATATATAATCTTGAACTGTAATCCTGATAATATCTTACATTTTCATCATATCCCGTACCACAATAATTCTGTTTAAGCCTTATGCCACAATTATTAAGAAATGCCCCACTAACATTATAGTCCTCTGTCTCTGAATCCAGCCTGATATATTTTGCAATCGCATTATGTACAAACGAATCTTTTTTTACATGAAATGGAGCTACTGTATTTATGAGATCGCCAAATTCTTTAATATTATATTTGAGCTTTCTGTTATAAAAATGGTATATCTTATCCTCGCAAAGTCCTGTTGTCCTGAAACTGCTCTGTGGCATATCAGGTATTACCTTATCCTGTATCTGCATTGCAAATGCATAATCTTTATCAGGACTTACACACTCCCAGTTATATACCGTCCTTCCATATCTGTCAGGCTGTGCCCTGCCGGTGCGGTAAAATCTGCCATTTATAATAATGTCACGGTATTTTTTATAAAATGCTATCTGCTCTTTAACATCTGACAATTCATCAGCTGTCATATCTGACAGATTACATTCATAACCTGCATTTCCAAAAAATGCAATATTAAATCTGGTATCAAGTGGCACACTGCGTAATGTCTGATGATTAGGACAGCCTGATATATGATTACTCATTACCGATAACGGATAGCCATAACTTAATCCGTCCTGAATAACTGCCCTGCACCATCCATCCGTATTATCACTTACCCATATCTGTGGGAAATAACATAACATTCCAAGGTCGAATCTTCCGCCTCCTGCCGCACATCCCTCAAATAATATATCAGGGAATGCTTTTGTAAGCCGGTCAAGTACATTATACAGACCAAGAATATATCTGTGACAGAATTCCTGCTGGTTTATAATAGAAGAACTGCAGGTGTCTGAAAAAATTCTGTTCATATCCCATTTTACATATGATATATCAGCAGAGCTAAATATCTCTGTCATACTTTTAACAATGTAATCCCTTACCTCCGGCATTGTCAGATTGAGAAACATCTGATTCCGCCCCTTTGAGTGAGAATGTCCAGGTATCTTAACTGCCCATTCAGGATGATTTCTGTAACAGTCACTATCCTCACTTACCATTTCAGGCTCTACCCATATACCAAACTTCATGCCTTTTTCTTTAAGCTTATCTGCAAGCCGTGACAATCCATGCGGCAGCTTATTAGTATTACAATACCAGTCGCCAAGCGAACAGTCATCACTATCTCTTTTTCCAAACCAGCCATCATCCAGCACAAATAATTCTATTCCAATATCTCTGGCTTTCCCTGCCAGTTTTAAAAGCCTGTTCTCATTATATTTAAAGTAAAACGACTCCCAACTGTTAATAAGCACAGGTCTTGATTTATTCTTATATTTTCCACGCACAATATGATTATTCACAAACCTGTGCATATTATAACTCATGCCATTAAAGCCCATGCATGAATATGTCAATACTGCCTCAGGACTTTGAAAACATTCTCCGGCTTTAATATCGTAACTAAAATTATCCGGATTAATACCACACATCAGTCTTATATTCCCAAATGCTCCTGTTTGGGCACATTCATAATGATTGCCGCTATATATAAGATTCATGCCATAGACTTTACCGGAATTTTGCGTTGCCTGTGACGATGCAAGCATGACAAACGGATTATTTCTGCTGCCGGAATTCCCCATAATTGAACTGTTTACTATTTTCCCCGGTATACACTTTGTCTTATTAAGTGACATTTCCCTTGCCCACGCACCTGTAAAATTATAGAAATCATAATCCGAATCATACATATCAAGCTGACTGCTCATAAGTCTTTCAAGCCTGATATTTTCAGCTTCATTGTTAATAATCCTTGATGATCTTGTTATACAGTCACATTCATAAAATACTGTATACACAAGCTCCATAATTATATTATAGTATCTCTCTTTCAGCCTTATTGTAAGCTGTTTTGCTTCATTTTGTACAGCATAAGCACACGCCAGTCCATTAAGCTTATCCTTTCCTTTTTTTATCTCATAAGAATCATATATAAAATCTGATGTATAATTACCATCAATATTCTTCATTAATACAAATGGCTCACGTATATCTCCCTTTCCATAAGAAGAATATTCAAGATTGATATTTTCAAGTGTAACATGACCGGCTTCATCTGAATAACTTATAAGATTGCCGGCAGGATATACACATTTATCAGAAGCTGCCTTTACCGCTTCCTGTGTAAAATCCACACTGCTGCCATAATACAGATGTTCTAACTGTCCCGTATCCATTATTCTGAATGTATATGTCGTATTTTTTGTATCAAGCACAAATACTCCATTATCATATCTAATCATATATCTGCTCCAATTCTTATTAAATCATTTTTTGTCTGTCTGTAAGTACCTGTGAGATTTCATTCATTTTATTCTCATCAAGAATATATTTCTTCATAAAAATTACTGCAGCCACAACAAGTCCTCCGATAGGTATCACAGTCATAACGAATCTGAGTCCAATAACTGCTGACAGGCTCTGGTCTGCCGCAGTCATTCCATTACCAGTCTTAAGTCCTATTACACTGATTGCAATACCTGCGAGGAGTGCTGCAAAACCTGATGCTAACTTAACCACAAATGTCTGCATGGAAAATATTACACTCTCATCCCTGCGGTTATTTTTCATCTGTCCATATTCAATGGTATCTGATAAAAATATAGTCGTAAGCACATTTAAAAGACCACTTCCTGCAAATATCATAAACGCAGGAACCAGTAATAATAACCAGCTTGACGGATTTATTGAAACATTGATAATTCCTGAAAATGTAACTGCAAGAAGTAATGCATATCCGGCAATTTCTGCTATTATTGCAAATCTAAATACACCTTTCTTTTCCATTTTCTTTCTAAATAGTGGAAATAACATCATAGCAATAATCTGTGATGCCCCGCCAAATGCTGAAAACAGGCTATACGCACCTTCACCGTCGCCAATATCATATGTAAAAAAATATATTACAAGATTGCTTGTAAGATATAATGATGTATTAATGAGTATAATTGCAATTACAACTATTATAGCCTGGTCATTAGATAAAAGAGATTTAAACATTTCCTTTATTCCGTGGCTTTCCACACTTTCTTCATTCTTTTCCTTTACGTTAAGGCAGCATATAACCTCTGATACCACAAATATCACTGCCACTACTAAAGCCCAGTATTTAAAGCCTATGCGGTAATCTGCCATTGCCGAACCTCCACCGAGTAATGGAACTACAACCATGGTAAGAACTGTTGGAACGGCACTTCCTATACCGGCACACGACCTCGCCATTGATGATATATTCTCTCTTTCTTTACCGGGTCTTGTTATTGCCGGAATAAATGACCAGTATGGAATATCCATAAATGTGTAAGTTATCCCCCACAATATATAAAATATTGCAAGCCATGTACGGTTCACCACATCCGTTGCACTTTCAGGTACTGCAAATAATGCATATAATACAAATGCATTAAGCACTGTTCCTGCCATAATCCACGGTCTGAACCTTCCAAAACGGCTCTTTGTCCTGGCAACTATTATTCCCATAAACGGGTCATTAAAAGCATCAAATACTCTCGCCGCCATAAGCACTGCTCCTACAAATACTGATGACACCCCTATTACTGATTCGTAGTAAAATAATATATATGTAGTTACAAGCATATATACAAAATCTTTTCCAAACGCCCCAATACCATAAGATATTTTTTCCTTTAAAGTAAGCTTCATACACAATTCTCCTTATCCATTATCAAATTATTCCCTTTTTATTCTTCATAGCCAGCTTAACCACCTCATAAGCTCCGTTATATATCCCCTGTTTATTATTACTCTTTATATTGTTACACATTTCACAATATATATTTCTGTCTTTAATCATCATTCTTATCATCTGTAATGTCTGTCTTATATCTGTACATTCATATGTTCCATCCCCTATCTCTGCCGAATGGATTGCTCCCCACTTTTCATGTCCTCCGACTCTTTTTATAAACAGCTTAGGCACCGGATAAAATGCCAGCTCGCTCGGCTTTGTTACAAGTACATCACAGCTTCTCATTAAAAGATTAGTACAATATACCGCTTCAAATATATTTTCATGGTAAAACGCATGTATTCCTCTTACATCTCCTGTAAGTGCTTCATTTGCAAAGTTCTTTGTATCATCCCATCTGTCAAAATGCAATACCGCTTCTTTATTAAGTTCCGAAACATTTCCTGTAAGCTCGTCCCATGCCTCCTTATAATCACCTACATTAATATACAGTGCTGCCTTTCCTGCCTTTATATATGGCATAAGAAAGCTTATAATTGCTGAGAATATTTCTCTTTGTGCTCCTGCACCGCCTATTGTAAGTAAGAATCTTACCGGTCTTTTCTTCTTTGCCCTCATAATCCTTGCAGCACAGTCATTATCTATATTAGAAACAAGCTCATGGTCAATATAATGACCTGTATACATGATTGAATCTGCCGGCATAGGCTTAAGTATTCTCCTGCCATCCATGCCATTAAGCATTCTGTACCCTAATAGTGAAGAATGTGTCTGTACTGTATGTATGCTCCCCTCCGCAAGATGAAGTGCCATAGGCCAGTTATCAGGAATTGCATTGACAACCCTTTCCATACCTGCGTGGACTGCTGCCTGTGCCGGCCACACATGTGTTGCAACTACTGGAATATCCTTTGGGATATTTTTAAATATACCTGTCATTAATTCAGAATTTTTCTGATCTGTGGAATTATATGTAATCTTTTTAAAGCCCTCGTAATTGACCGGTTCCCATACAAACCTGTTAAACAGCTTACTTTTTTGCGATATTCTCGAGCCAAGGGAATACAAATCATTCTGTGCATTAATAACCTTGCCACCCGTCGTATCTTTAAATGAATTGAGGTCTAACCAGTATGGCTTATATCCTAGTGCATTAGCGGCGGAAGCTATTGCCATTGATATTCTGTAATGTCCGAAGCCCATTCTTATATTCCCGACAATTACTCCCTTTTCGTGGTCAAATTCATCATTACAGTTATAATTTTCTATACCTTTTTCTAATACTTTTTTCTCTTTAATCTTATTATCAGCCAGTCTTGCTGCTGCTATCTTAGCCGGTGTCTTACCATAGGCAGAACTCTCCCCGGCAATAATAATATTGTGTACACCAAGAATATCTCCAATATACTCATTATCCGTAACTGCAAGCTTATAATCATTCTGTGAATCATCACCGAATTTCTTAATAAATCTTGCTTTTGAACAATCAGCTTTAGCCACCGTATAATGGCTCATTTTATTGCCAAATATTACTGATGACTTATCTTTAATCTTACTGTTAATGTTATTATTCTTTTTAACTGCACATTTAATTTTATTACCAGATTTATTTGCTTTTTTCATATTGACCTCCATTACTTTTTATTACTTTTCATGCAATAGCCCTTAAAAATAAATACAAAGTTATTTCAAACTATTCCATTAATCATTATATCTACCATATCTTTAAGCGCCTCCCCATAAGCCGTTCCTGTCTTTGACAGTATATCATCTCCCAGAAACTTCATTATTCCTGCCTCAAAGAGTCCCTTAAATACTTCGATGTTAAATGGTCTGTACACCCCCTTATCAACTGCCTCATTCATAAGCTCAATAGTTATATCCCAGCCCGTATTGACATGCTCAATTATTTTGTTAAATATATCCTCATAGTTTTCTCTTAAAGTATATACTTTGGTAAAATCAATGGTTCTGAATCTGTCAGGCATAACTATTAATATTTTTTTGATTTTTTCTGTAAGCTCAATGGAATTGTCCTGATATAACTTCTGTTCACTTTCTTTAATTGCAGCAAATCCATATTCTACCGTCTGTTCCATAAGATCATGCTTATCTTTAAATACTGTATATATTGTCTTTTTACTGATTCCTAACCTTTTTGCGATACTCTCCATTGTAAATTTAATCCCTTTTTCATTAAATTCATCAAGAGCCGCTTCTATAATATCTATCTTTAATCTTTCCATTGTATCAATTCCTATTATAAATATTCGTGTAAAAATAATGCTGATGTGATTATTTTCCAAAGCTGATATTTTGTTTTGCTTTTCACAGACATTAGAAAATTCCATCAGAATGTTGATTAGTATGCTATTACCTTAATTGTCGGAAACTGGATTTATCTTTTTGGTTTCCTTGTATTAAAATATAACACACATTATGTGTATTTTCAATAAAAATACAATCAATAATGTGTGTTTTTTATACATTTTATCATTTATTAATACATACTGCCTGTTGCACCTGTTATTTAACATGCCATTTATTTAATTAATTACCAGACAGCTTCATAATATCACCGGCAATTTTTTCAAATGTCATTGACTTTGCTTTTTTATATGCATTTTGTGATATAAGCTTCCAATCAGCTCTTTCATTATTAATATCAGAAACCAGCTTTTTTATGCCTTTCTTATCCGTTATATCATAACACAGATAATCCGAGCCTTTTTCAAAATATCTGTCCATAAGACTGTTAGAATCAGATATTGAAACTGCTCCGTTTATCATGGAATTGACAACTCTGTCATGTATCCCTGCCTTAAATAATGGCATTATATTTAAAACATATCTGTAATTGTGCATTAAATACAGACTTTGTACATATGACACCTGTGGAATTATCTTAACATTTTCATATTGCGATAATGAACTTTCATCATATTTTTCACCACATATTACGAGCTTCGCTCCTGCTCTTGCAAATTCTTCAAGCACATTTTGTCTTGTAACTGCCCTCATATAGATATCTGCCATAAAATACATTGTATTGTTTACACCATTATTTACCACTTGTTTCTGTAATACATATTTCCTGACAGCACACTCATAAGTTAGCCCAGGATTATTTTCCATAATATTTATAACAGCTTTTATACCATTTTTCATATTATCCGGCATAGCCTCTATAATCTCGTAATAACCCACTGGGTCAAGATATGTTCCCGGAAATAATATTGCATTTTTTCTATGGTCTGCAATATCTTTAGAATATATCCCCTTATCAGATATTCCCATATCCTCCATAATGCCGTTAATATTATCAGCCTCAATTGCTCCAAGCGGCTCAACAAAAATATTTTTTATATGCGGATAAAATTGTCTTATATATTCTGCATGATTTTCATCGATGCATATTACATTATAATTATTAAGCTTGTGGGCTAAAAACTTATGATGATATACAGGATGGTCAACAATATAATTATAGAAAGGCCCATTAATTGAATCCAAAAAATACATTTCTTTTCCATCATTATTATCTATGATAAGATCCGGCAGTTTTGAATTAAAATCAATAACAGCATCGTAATTTTCCCCTTTAAGCTCTTCAAGTTCCTGAATATTACCATGCTTTGTTATGTCAAATATATCAACAACAGCACCTGCCCTCTTAAAACCATATGCAAGCATATCAGCAAACAGCCTTGTCGAATTATATGCAATTCCTTCCATTTTAAAAATTAATACATGCATATTTCACCCTTTATTATAGATATATTGTATCATTCCCGGCCCAAGTCCATCAGTGGGTCTTGCAATAAATCCATGCTTTTCATAAAATATCTCCCTGCCCTTGGCACACATAAGGCATAACATCATCCTTGAATTATTTATTGTTATGGAATTAACATACTCTATCAATTTCTCAATTAACATACTCCCAATATGTTTTCCCTGATATTCAGGAATTATTATCAAATCCTGTATATAGCTTATTACAGCTCCATCGCCGACAATTCTGCCCATTCCTATAGGCTGTCCGTCATCATACACTGTTATTATCTTAAGACTGTTATTAAGTGCCATCTGTGCCTGCTGCCTGTTAAGTTCTATCCAATGCACCTTGCTTCTTAACTCCAGATATGTATTTACATCTTTATTATCTTCAACAAAAGTCAACATTTTCTCTTCCTCCATACCGTTTACTAACAAAGTATACACTCTTTTATTATAATTGTCTATTTGAGAAAGTTTCTTATCCTTAAAAACACTATATTACAATTATATATTTTTATAATATGATAAATATCATTATATTCCCCAATATAATGATAATCTCATATAAATACAATAATGAAATCCACCATTTATATATTTTGAAACATACAGTAAAATATGCTATAATATTAATAATTTATACGGCAGTACGTTCAATTTCCTTAGCTGTACCAAAAATAAAACTACTGCCGTGATAACTCTAGAAACTCTTAACGTATGTTTCTTACAGTTATACTAATAGTTTTTAAGAAAAGGAGTTTGAAAATGATTACTGTAGCTAAAGATGGTACTGGTGATTTTACATCTGTAAATGAAGCCATAAAAAGTATCCCTGATGGAAATGAAACAATATTTATTAAAAAAGGCATTTACAAGGAACGTGTCGAAATAACTGTTGATAACATTACACTTATTGGTGAAAACAACAAAGAAACTGTAATAACAGAAGGCTTCTACGCTCTCATGCCTATGCCTGACGGAAGCCGGAGAGGAACATTCCGTTCATATACATTTCTAGTACATGCTGATAATTTCAGTGCCTATAATATTACCTTTGAAAATTCGTCCGGCTTCGGAAAGGACGTAGGACAGGCAATAGCCGTATATGCCGAAGGTGATCATATTATATTCAAAAACTGCCGTATGCTCGGTCATCAGGATACACTATTTACCGGTCCCCTTCCTCTTAAAGAAAAACAACCCGGCGGCTTTACAGGACCGACGCAATTCTGTGAAAGAATCCCCGGACGCCAGTTATATGAAGATTGCTATATATGTGGAGAAATTGACTTTATATTTGGAAGTGCTACGGCTTATTTTAAGAATTGTGAATTATATGCCCTTAACAGAAATGAAGAGATTAACTCTTTCTATACAGCACCTTCTACATATGAGGGCGAAAAGTTCGGATATGTATTTGAACATTGTAATTTCACAGGAAACTGCCCTGACAGAACCGTAATGCTTACACGTCCGTGGAGAATATACTCAAAAGTTGTATTTTTAAATTGCAGCTACTCAGGACAGATTACAGAAACAGCATTCCATGACTGGAACAAACCTGAATCACATAAGACCTGTTATTATGCTGAATACAAATGCAGCGGTAACGGTTATGTGCCTGATAAACGCCCTGATTATGTACATCAGCTTACAGATGAAGAAGCAAAAGCATATACAAGACAGAATGTGATCGGCTTTTAAGCCACATCTGGTTTATAATTTGATAAGTTTATAATTTGATAATTAATAAAAGGGACTATCCTGCTAAGATAAGTTATAATATAGATTAATTAATATTATCAATCTTTTATATAATAACATTTTCTTAACCGGATAGTCCCTTTTAATTAATTTTTGGCATAATCTCAAATTAATAATCACTTCAAATTAATATTTCCAAGTGAAACACTGTTACTAAACACTTCAAGATTCATTGATGTTATATTATCAGCTAATGAATCGGTCACCTGAAATAATGCAACCGCTGTATATCCTGAGCCAGACGGAATACTTACCTTACTAAGTGCAGAAATATCATTCTTTAAAATTGATGTGAGCTGTTTAATGGTTGTCCCATTAACATTCAATGCAAAATTAATTCCACTTGAACCAGTATTAGCTTCTATAGTATCCCCTGTATTATTAGTAATGGTAAATTCAACTGCAATTACTTTGCAGCCTTCACTTGCCGGTACACATATTGCAAACTCATCCGTAGGATATCTCTCGCCTACAACATATGTAGAATATGCTAAATCCGCATTACGAAGCTCCATTGCTTTCTTCATATCTGTAATAACATCCCCTGAAGCTGCCACTTTACCCGGCTTAGATGAAGCTGTCTGCTGTGTAGTCTGAGACTGTGCTGCCGGCTGGGAAATTACGGTTGAAGCCTGTGTACTTCCAACCGTATTATTGGTTGCTGCACTGTTGTTTATACTTCCTTTTGAATTATATGTATTATTGGCAATATCAAGTTTCTGATAGTTCCATTCATTATCATATGAATGCTTAAGCATTACACCCGCAACATATTCTGCAATTAAATCATTCTGTTCTTCTGTAAGTGTAACTTTATCTCCACATCCCGTAGCTGTTATAGCGATTGCAGCCCCAAGACAAATAGCTAATATTTTCTTCATAACAACCTCCCTATATTAGGCATATCTATATTATACCACAGATTTGGCGTCCAGGTCAAACCAGAATTCTACTCCATTGTCTAAATTACGCACTCCATATTCTTTGCCATATGAATCCATTATTGCTTTTACAATTGACAATCCTATTCCATTGCCACCGTATTCCCTTGTTCTTGCCTTATCTACTTTATAGAATTTACCCCAGATATTATTTATGTCCTCTTCTGGGATATTCTTTCCTGTATTAAATACACTTACACGGATATTATCACCATTTTTCTTTACATTTACCTCAATTCTCTTTTCAAAATCACAATGATTAATTGCATTAGATATATAGTTAGTTATAACTTCCTCTATCTTATACTCATCCGACCATACATCTATATGTTCATCCGCCTGATTAAATATAATCTTTATCCCTTTTTGTCCTGCTCTTAATTCATTGGCATTAACTACCGAAGATACCAGCTCTATTATATCGAATCTTTCCATAACAAGCTCTTCATCCCCAAATTCAATCTGGTTAAGAGTAAGAAGCTTTTTAACCATCATATTCATCTTATTAGCTTCATCCATTATTACACTGCAATAAAAATCCATGCTTTCAGGATCGTCAGTTATTCCTTCTTTAAGTCCTTCTGCATATCCCTGAATCAAGGCAATAGGCGTCTTTAATTCATGTGATACATTGGATAAGAACTCTGTTCTCATCTGGTCAATTTTAACTTTTTTATCTATGTCTCTTTGTAATTCAAGATTCGCTGATTTTAACTGTGCAATATTCTGTTCCAGCCTGCTTGACATATAATTCATGCTCTCACCAAGAATACCTATCTCACCTTTATCATTTCCTTCATAACGTGCATCAAAATCCATTGCTGCCATTTTCTTAGCCAGCTCTGAAAGCTGCATAATAGGCTTCGTAAAATATGATGAGAATATATAAGCGACAACTATGCCTATTAGTGTTATAGCTATTCCTATATATGTAATAAACTTGTTAAATATAGTTACATTATCCTTAATTCCCTGAATTGCCAGTCTTAACATTATGGAATCACCGCAGTCAAGAGTACCCCATAATTCATAGTAATAATCACCAAGACGGGTATCATATATCTTTTGTAACGTATACTTATCAGTCTTAAGAATAATCTCTCTTGTCTCTCCAATACCGCTTCCTGACATATTAATCATATAAGGATCCTTTAAGTTATCTGATGATATATCTGAATCCGTGTTATCAGTATCGGTACTGCTGTTATTATTATCACCTGCCATATCATCCATATTCATATCTGATGGTCTGTTCTTATCTATACCATTTTTACCACCCTTATTCTTACTATCCGGTGCCGGCTGGGCTGATGAATCCTGTGATGGCTGCTGCTGGCTGTCCTGCTGGAAAATATCATTATTAAAGATACTCATTCTTAATCTGTTTATCATCTCATCTTCAACATTACTGCTTACATATACAGTAGTCCAGTCACTATTAACAACTATAACAGACATAGCAGTACTGTTAGTAAGCTGTTCCAGACTATCATTCATCTGATTGTCTGTAATATCTCCTGCTGAATAATTATTAAAAATATCATTAATACAGTCATAATTAGACAACATCAGTTTTCTTTTCCCATCAAAATAGAACTGTTCAGAAAATGCATTATTAATAAATACTACTAATACTATTAAACTTACAATAATTGCTGTAAGAAGTAATGTAAATTTAACTCTTATAGAATGTCTTCCCATTATTTAAACCTGCCTGTCGTATTCAAGATTCGCTCACAAATCCTGCTGTGAGCTGCCGGTCAGCTCTGCTGACATTTTCATATCAGTGGCTCTGCAATCCTCGCAAAGCATATATCCCAGTCGCAGATTGAACCTCGACTAAGCTATATATATTACTATTCTTCTATTTTTCAGGTATGTATTATCATAGCTAAATGCCTATACCTGTACAACAAAAATTATATCATCTTTCTAGACCTCAAACTTATATCCCATTCCCCATATAGTTTTGATATAATCTCCCTTATCACCCATTTTCTTTCTGAGCTTCTTTACATGTGTATCAATTGTTCTTGCATCTCCAAAATAATCATAATTCCATACATTATTAAGAATCTTTTCCCTTGATAATGCAATCCCCTTATTATCTATAAAATATGATAAAAGTTCAAATTCTTTATAGCTTAATTCAATCTCCTTTCCATCAATCCTTACTATATGCGCTGCCTTATCAATCTCTATTCCACCTATATCAATACATTCATTACTATCAACCATATATGCTCTCCTTATAAGAGCATCAACCCTTGCAGTCAATATCTTAGGACTGAACGGCTTGCTTATATATTCATCTGCACCACAGTCAAACCCCTGTAATTCATCACGTTCTTCACTTTTAGCAGTAAGCATAATAATAGGTACTTTTGAATTCTTTCTTATCTCACGGCATACTTCCCAGCCATCCATCTTAGGCATCATCACATCAAGTATTACAAGTGCAATATTCTTATCTGCATAAAATTTATCTATCGCTTCTTCTCCATCTCCTGCTTCTATAACTTCATAATTCTTTCTTGACAGGAAATCATTAACAAGCTTTCTCATTCTGCTTTCATCATCAACCATTAAAACTTTTAATTTATCCATTGTAACCCTCCATTCAATACACTTAATCTTATTACAGTTTATTTCTGCAATATAAAACCATAAGCTTATAAATTATCAAATCATATCCATATATTACCTTACAGTTATGTTTAATTTGTGAAATAATATATGTTTTTTCTATGTCTTAACCCTGTTATTTCCCCTGTATCTGCGCTTCTCTTGCCTTAAGAGATGCTTCCTCTGACTGTAACTGTTCCTGCCAGGCTGAATATTTATCCTGTAGTTTGGTTTCATAATTGATTATATTTTGAATATCTTACTTTTATATCTTTTGATATCTTATCAATTCCTTATACTCCGCATAAATACTGGTTTTTATATTTTCATATTTTCACAGATATTTATATATAATTCTGTGTGGGTGGCAAATGGGTGGCAATTCAATATATGCTTTCCACATGCCTATAACCTATTTATCATTATCATACCATTACGGCAGCCATACCGCAATGGTATGACAATAATAATATACACGGTCACGATGGGCGACATGCCAATATTAATTGTGCATGTTCTGATACTCTTCCGAATTAACTATCTCTGTATAAATATCTCTAAGTAATGCATATCCCATGCGTGCCTCAATAACATCTTCGCTCTCAGGATCTCTTCCAAGAAGTGTCCTGTAACAGTTAATAATAAATTCTCTCTTATGTTTAATCCTGTACTCATCAGAATCCATTAAGGAATTATCAACATCTGATAAATCACAGTCATAATCCCTGTCGATTATGGCATTGGTGTAAGCTTCTAGCGCTTCCGGGTCTGCCAGTCTGCCCAAATGTTCTATAAAACATGTATTAATACAATTTCCTGCCTGCTGTCTTGTCATATTAGTTTCCTCACTTTCATTATTACTATTATTGTCATCATAAAACATTGACACATCCAAATGCTGTGGTGCGCCATTAATATTTCCATTTGTAGATGTATATTGCCAGCCCATTATATTCCAGCCATCAATCGTAAATGGTTCATCAAGATTGGGATTATCCAAATACATTGCTACCCACAGTGGATACTGAGTAAGTCTGCTGTCAAAGTACTCATTTACAAAGCTCATATTTGCATATAACATTGTATTGTATCCATGCTCTGCCATTCTGTCAGCAAATGCAATCGCTATATCACTTATCAGCTCACTTGTTGCTCCAATTCCGTTATCATTCATATAACGGACTGTATCTCCTTCAATATCATATACAACAGGATAATCAAGACTTATTCCATTTAAAACCTCTGCACATGCATCGGCTTCTCTTACAGCTTCTTCTGCGCTTCTTGCATAACAGAACCAGTATACCCCTGTTTTATGTCCTGCCTGCTTTGCCTGTTCAATAAAATAGTCAAAATTAATATCCTTTTGTGCAGCTGAATTGCCATATCCGGCTCTTACTATAACTCCTTGTATATTACTTTCTTTTATTGCTTTAAAGTCAATTGAACCAATTGTCTGATTACAAGATACATCAATTACTCCGTACATATTAATCCACCTTTCTTTACTTCTTAATTATCCTTTTTAGGCTTGCTGTAATTAAGTGCCTGCGAACTGTCACATACGCCTGCTGTTGTCGGATCTGTGATTATTCCAAGTGTCACAAGAAGGTTGACGATAATCATAATAATCTGCATGACATTATCCTGGCTTACTGCCGGCACAATCTCAAGCAGCCCTAAAAGCTGGTAGAAAAATGCTAACACTGCTGTTACAAATGCTACTACAAATGTTTTGTTCTTAAATCTTACTTTCCAGTTAATCTTAGTCATAATAAATTCCTCTCTTTCATAAATTTCCATTAATGTCTTTACGCCACTGCATGCCAAATAAATAATCGTGATAACATAATTACATATTAGTTAAACAGTCCTGTCTGCACTGCATAGAAGAAAAATCCTATCAGTGCCGTAATTATTGTTGTTACCAGTGCTTTAATTGTACTGTTAGTATGTTCTAACGCCGTACACAATGCCGCCAGCCTGTTGTCCATAACTGCCGTCACAGACTCCAGCTTTCTGATACGTTCGGCGTGGTCATCCAGCCTTTTTTCAGTAGTGTCTAACTGCTGTTCAACAAGTTCATTATTCATTTTCTCTTCTGCTCCTTTCCGCAGCTTTAAAGGCTGCTTATTTTTATGGTATAAAAAAAAGACACATGCGTGCCTTTATTTCCTACTATATCCTGCTATCTTCTCTATCCAATAATTTTATAATTATTATATTTACCTTGTTACACAATATATTAATTATTTATACCATACTGCAAGTGTTGAGCCTGATGTACATGCCGTACCTTTAAACCAAAATGTATTTAGCTTTAAAAGTGTTGTATCTGTATAAACAGCACATCCGGCATAATTAGTTGAATCTATATAATATCCGTCATACCACATCTTATTATCAGATGTTGGCAACGCTTTCTTAGGCAGTTGGAAGCCGAATGTTCTTCCATTAGATGCATTTCTGACCTGTACAAATAATTCATCAAAGTTCCCGCCATTAATTGAAGAATATTTTATCTCTGCAGTGCCTGTAACATAATTATAATATGTCCATCTTCTGTCAGTATCTGTATTTTTATAATAAGGTATTCCACCTATAATAGGCGTAGGTGTATATCCTGTTGCACTTGTAACGCCTGATGTTGTCTTTATACCTCCAAGCGTTGATGAAGAAGCAGTTGGAAGTGAATACTTATTAGCCCCCTCTGCTATTGTATTAAGTTTCTTAACCATCGTAGTAGTCATAAGACCATCAGATGCCGTGCTTGCCGCTGTATATGTCTTAATCCTGCCATTTAGTGTATCTGCTGCCTTAGCACAGTCCTCCACGCCCTGTTCAAGTCTGTTAAGGTCATCATACTTAACTGTTCCTGATGCCGTCCATACTTTTTTTATAAAATTAACAATCCCCATATATACCTCACTTTCCTGATTTCTGATTTGCAATTAATTTAGTATGCTATCCTTGCTTTTAACTGTGTATTAACATATATTTGTATATCTGCTCCTGAATCCCATATGAAAATATTCTGTGTTGGATTAGTACAGGCGACTGCACATTCACCCCACTTGTCTGTATTAACATAAAATTCTCCATGCGCTTTCGTAACTCCATAAAAATCTGCAGTACCATCAAATCTGACCTTTCCCTTTGAGTACACATCTCCATTTCCATATAATACAAAAGTTGGATTATAACCAACTATTCCCGGCGTCTGTACATGTGCCTTAGTCTGTGTAGATACAATCCATTGTGAAGCCGGATTATCAGACTGGAAGTTCTGAATATATACCCTGTAATCTCCATAATCACTATATAGTGCATTTTTATCTATTTTCCAGCCTCCTATCGTTCCTTTGGAGGCGTCTATCGTTCCATCATGGTATATTTTTAAAGGTGAATCCATAAAGCTTGTATTAGGCTTTCCAGCCCATAAGGCAACATTATTGTATATCTGATTGCTGCTCCATATTAATCCAAGTCCTGTCGAATCACTGTTAGCATACATGTAATCGGCAGTTATATAAGCACCTCCAATTCTTCCACTTGTAAAGTCAACTACACCGTCTTTTGCAATCTTTGCATAAGTACTGTTAAGTGTAAATCTGTCAGAAGTTAAATATATTTCATCGGCTGATGCATTTATCATGCTTATTATCTGTCCGGTATCATTTTTGTCAATTTTCAATGCAATCTGTCCTGTTACCGTATTAACAGAATCCTTTGTTGCATATGTACCGGATACACTTTGCAATATACTCTTTGAAGTTTCTTCAATCTTACTTGTAAAAGATGTGACTGTGGTATAATCTTCTGGTGCTGGTGTCCAGTCTGTCACCCTGTCGCCCTTTTCAATCTTGAACCTTATATCAGATATATCTTTATCCTGCGATATCACAGAATCATCATTATAGGCAATCACAGCATTGAAATATTTTGCTCCTGCCGGTGTAGTAAATGACTTAGGAAATGTTGTATACCAGTCCTGACTGCTTATAAACTTATACCCGTTGTCATAGAAAAACAGAATAATCTTTCCAGTTCCATACCTTGATATTATATATTGGGTTGCACTGTCAATTTCTCTTGCTGTCTTAGTTCTTAATCTTCTTATTGAATCTGTCCTTACTCCATTGGATATTGTGCCCTGTTCCCAATATAGCCGGTCCATTGGAAGGTAATTTCTCCCACCTATCGTAAGGCTGTCAAAATCCCCCTGTGTTACATATGATTCACTTATCTGCTGTGTTATGTTTCCTGCACTATAATCAACCAGTGCCTGTGCTTCCTTAGTTGTACAATACCCAGATAATGTATCTGTGGTAACGTAAGTCTTGCCAACTGATACTGTAAATTTATCATATGACTGTTTTAGCTGTGTCAGATTATTTGATATCTCATTAACGATTTTATTATCTGCTTTTATTTTTATGTTTTCCTCAACCTGACTGACAGTTGAGCTGATACCGTCAAGATTGGCTGTTATGTCCGTTATCTTACTTAATAATGCCGTATATTCATTATTGGCCATAAGCTTCCAATAATATGTACCGTCTTCTTTTTTAGAAAACCTGTAACATTTATCCGTACCATTGACATATGCAATATCTGAAAGATGTTTATTAAGTTTTTCTGATGTGAATGTTACAAGCTTTGCCGGCAATGTAAATGGAAGAGTCAGAGGCGTACCCCAATTGACTGCTGGCTCATTATCAAGTGTTGGAATCTCATCTACCCAAAATATATTCACATCATTGTTAATTTCACTGTCAATTTGACTTAATCTTGCATTAATGGTATCTAATTCCTGTGTAAATACAGATGTATCCAGCTTGTTTCTGCCTGCATCATCTATATCTGATTTCCATATCCGCTGATCTATCTTTCCCTGTATTACATTTACCGCTGTTCCCTGCTGCGTAATTTTACCGGATAAATCATTTAAAGAATCCGTCATTGACTTAAATGAAACATCCAATCGCTGTCCATTGGCATCTACATATATATGACTGCTGTTAATTGTATGTGTATTATCATTATTAATAGCATCAAACAGTGTATCTATATTGAGCTTATTTGCCGATATGTTTGCATTGTCTGACACCATATCATCCCTTATTATCTTCTTTTTTATACCATCCTGCGTTATACCTGATGCATCGAACATCAGCCTGCCGTTCTTATCCCATACATACATATTGTAATCAGCTTCTGCATCTTTTCCAATCTGCACTCTTGGAATATTATTAATATCCCTGATAAGAATAGTATTGTTCTTAATCTTCATATTGCCATCTTCTGATACAATATCCACAACATTGGTACATATCTGACCGCCTATAATCTTATTTGCAACAATGGAATCAATCATTGCGGACTTAATTTGTGCATTTCCTATCAATGCCGCTACAGAATTGCTGAAACTTGTAACAAGACTGCCACCGGCAGCATTGCCAAACATCAATGTATTAATATCTGCGATATGTGCTGTAAGATCTGTAATAACAGCACTTGAAGCTGTAAGCGACGTTGCTTCAAGCTTCCCTACTTTTCCCTCAACTGCATTGAACTTATTAATATCAGCATATGTTATCTTTGCTGTATCCGCATCCAGCTTATTAGTTTTAAGATTGACAATTTCAGCATTAACAGCCTCAAGCTTATCTGCAGTTATTGTATGAGCATTAACCCAGTCGGCATCAACCTTATTTGCAACAAGCTTATTAACCATCAGAAGCTCTGTATAAGTTCTTTCCATAGCCTTGACTGACGGCCCTTTAAAATCTACATCTGATTCTGCCTCTGTCTTTCCAACTGCCTGTACTTTAGTGGATATACCACCATCATATGTATGCACAACGGTCATAACAGGAAGCCGGTAGACATTACCTGACAAATCACTGCATAACACTATATCCCACGGTTCAAGCCTTATATCACCTAAAAATTCACATTCACCGGCACGATATGTAAATCCATTAAGGACTGCATATATTGAATCAAGCTGTGCCTGTGTCATCCATGGATCCGATATGCTTATACCTCTTGTTCCTGTTCCACTTACAAGCTGTGTATCCTTATCTATACTACATTCAATTCTTCCAATAACATTATCTGACTGATTCTTTGTCATTGAAAACTGACGTGATATGCTTAAATCATACGTTTCATCATACCATTTAAGCTGAAGCTTTCCTTTTCGGTCTATGACCGCAAATTTTCCATATAGTGCAGCTATATACCCTATTATTTCCCTGCAGGTGTATCCTTGCGGTTTTTCCTGTATATATAGAGTTCCAAGACCTGTTGTTGACCTTGTAATTCCTGACAACTTGCATGCTTCATTCAAAACCTGTAAGGCTGTGGCAGGATACGTTAATTCAGATACAAATAATACCTCTGTATTAATCATTCTGTCATAAGCGGTGAATTTTATCATTCTGCCATCGATCTCCTCAGGTCTTGCAGCTTTAAATATACCCATTGGAACGTATTCATACTTATTATCTGTCAATAGACCTATCTGTAATTCAACTTCTGTATTTTCAAATAATAAGCCTGTATTTTTCATGGTAACATCTATATATGCACTTACTGTTGAACCTATTGTAATATCATCCTCGCCATTACTTCCTCCTGTAAATGTAAGCGACTTAATGCCTGAATCATACCATTTATTATTAATCTTAATTCTTGCATTAAATTTGCGAGAGGTTTTACTGATATATTTTTTAAAGTCATCAGTTACATCATTGTACATAAGCCACTACCTCATTTTGTCATAAATTCCAGTGCAATAATATCATCAAAACCGGCATCATCCATAAAATCATCACTGCTTATTGTTTCAATGCTGATATCTCTTTCAATATCAAGAAGTTCATTGCATTTATCATTCAATTCCTCTTCGCTATATGCTGCCTTTATCTCATTCAGGGTCTTCTCATATGGTACATAAGCCTCTCTTAATACCTTTTCATTTGCAATAACCATAAATTGAGCCTTTACCTTGAGAATATTTCTATGTTCTTCATTTTGACGTTTCCTTGCACTTTCGAGGAAACTATAAATATTATTAAGATTATTCACAATATCTCTGTTCTTCATTACTATTCCTCACTTTCCTGTACTCCGCTAAGAACTGAATCCACAAGCTCATCAAAATCTGACATATCTTTTTTACATTCAGCTTTATTCTGCATATACAATGTATAATTCCTTATTGACTGCGACGTCTGTGGCCATCCATCCACCTTGCCATTAACCTTTACAATGGCAGCGCTCATTGTTACCACTTCCACATCTGTATCACCATTATTAATAACACTTGATGCTGTAATCTGAGTTGTAATCTTTGTTGTATCTACTGTATCTGTCTTTAACATTTTTCTATCTCCTTATGTAATATTTAATATACCTTAAATAACTCATAACACAACTTATCACTGCTGTATTATCTGTACAGTAACACTCCTGTACCAGTAATTCCCATCACCTATATCTCCAACGGCCTCTTTGCTTAATGTTCCACGGTATGTATCTATCGTTATATCGCTGCCATCGTCATGGACTGTTATTGGAAAGAAGCCGGCTATAAGATTATTTTTAATCAGAATATAATCATCCTCTGTCATAAATCCCCAGTTAATACTTATATCTTTCTTCTCTGCCACCACATCACCTATCATGGTGCCATCAAGTGCGCGACCTGTATCAGATGACCATATTATCTCATCATTTATTTTAAGTGACACCGGTGCCGGAAGCTCCACACCCCCTGCTTTTATTACCATATATACCTCTTTCCACATAAAAAGCCGGCTGCTTATAAATACAGCCGGCTTTTGTTATGTTATAATTTCACATTTTCCTGTAGCTTTTGTATTCTTGTTAATCTTGTCTACAATGTACTTCTTAAGGCTCATTCCATCAATCTGTATGTCAAGATCCAGATTTTCAAGTATCTTAAGTATCTGCTTAAGTATACTTATAGCTTCTGCCATTAACGCACCTCCACTGCTCATCTGTGCTGCTTCTAATGCCATAGCTTTTAACTTGTCCTCCGGTGCTACAACTTCACCCTGATGGCGGTTATCACCAATCATTGCAAGCTGAGGGGTATTGGCTTTAACATAACCGCCCTGGGCAAGCATAGGAATACTCGGTACAGATATTGAAGGCAGCCAACCAAAAGGTTCAGCTCCAAGAATGCTAAGTTCCCTTAACTTATCAAGCGCAGAATTTAATCCATTAAATGGAATTGATACAACATCATTAATTCCGCCTATAAGACCATTTACAACATCTTTTAACCCTGATAATATTCCATCCTTAATACCTGAAAATACTTCGCCTCCTGAACTGAATACATCCCTTACAGCCTGCCATGCCTCGGAGAATTTATCTCTGAACCAGTCAGTAACATTACTGAATGTATTTTTAATTCCATCCCATATACCGCCAAAAAAATCTGCTGTACTGTCAAAAGCTCCTTTTATACCATCCCATGCTTTATTGAAAATATCCGTAAACCATTCTGCAGCATTGCTGAAGACATCACATATTCCATTCCAGCATCTTTTCATAAACTCAATTATTCGGTCCACGAAACCACTTACAAGGTCTATAATGATATTTACAATCCCCTCAACAACCGACCATATACTCTTTATTATCCCCTTTAATATTTCCACAAGTCCGTCAAGACACTTCTTCCAGTCGCCTGTGAAAACACCATCAAGAAAATCAATAACACCACTGAATATTTCTATGATTCCAGTTATAACTTTACTTATAACACCATAAACATCAAGAACAATATTTCCAATTGTTTCTAATGCCGGAGTAAGTACAGGAAGAACATTAGTCGCCAGCCATTCAAATAATGGTTCAAGTACGTTATGCCACAAATCACCAATCAGATCGGCAGCTTTTCCGATAAAGTCAGCTATTGCCTCTGCCATTGGCTGCAGATCTTCATTAATAAGCTTAACAGCCCTTTCAGAAAGCCTGTCAAATATGGGTACTATATATTTATCATAAACATCAACAACAGCTCCCACAAGCTTTGATAAGCCTTCTGTAAGCTTATCAAACATAGGTTTTATATGTTCATCATACATTGTGGAAAAATGTGTACATAATTCAGTAAATGACTGTTCTAATTCATCAAATATCTTTCTTACAGGCTCAAGTGTATCTGCCATTGCCTGCTTTATGGCATCTTTATTTTCAATAAATGGTTTTGTAATAAGGCCTGATATATCTGTACTTAATTTACCGCATATTTCCGTAACCTCAAAAAACCCATTTAAAAATATTCCGGCTATATCACCTGTTATAGCTTTAGCATCATCGCTTCTGAATACCTCAGCTACATCTGCCAGAAACATATACCAGTCACCAAGTGTATCAGCCAGTTCTGCATTTACATCGAATATATTCACAAGCTTGTTTTTGATATAATCCGAATCTTTAGAAAGATAATTATCAAACCCTCCAAGAAGATTTTCACCAACAGTCATACCTATGCTTGTAACAGAACCACATAACTTCCCTAATGATAAAGCAATGCTGTCCGCCATTTTTCTTGCTGAAGCAGTTACCTTGGTATCTGTAAATATATCTATAAGACTATTTTTGATGCTTTCAATATGCCCTTTAGAACGCTCTATACTTGCATCAAAATCATTACCAAGTCCTTCTTTAAACCCTGTTTTAAATTTATCTGCAAGCTCATCCACAAGTTTTTTAAATCCGGTAAGGCTGTCTGCTGCCTTACTTATTTCATTGGCAGCATTGGTGGCTGATTTAGCTGCTCCCGAACCACTGCCACCTCCACCAGAAGAACCGCCTCCGCTATCTGAACTGCCATCATCTGAATTATCAGTAAGCTTGTTTATCTGGTCAAATCCTGCAAGAGAACGCTCTATCTTTTTGGCTGACTCTGCCGCCGCATCTCCTATTCCTGCCACGTCTGAGGCCGTTCCGGTGGCACTGTCTCCTACATCTCCTATACTGTCTGATACTCCGGCAAGTTCGGCAGCCGATTCCGCTATACTTCCTGTGGAAGCTGAAAGATCCGCCCCTGTAAGCATTGATATGAAGCTTGCAAAACCGTCCGCTAACTTCTGCAATGCCGCAAGTGCAACATTGGCAGCTTTGACAATAGGTGTAAATAATGCAATAAAACCTTTACCCAGTGATGCCTTTAACTGTTCAAACCTTAATGTTAATATTCTCGTCTGGTTAGCCCAGCTGTCCTGTGTCTTTAAAAAGTCTCCACTTGCGTTAGACAATGCACTGGTAACATACTGGTAACGGAGCATAACCTTTTCCTGCTCCGTCATATTAGCTGTAGTCTTACCAAATCCATTATTAAGAGCATACTGATCAAGATTGGTCTGTGTCATTACAACGCCCAGATCCTTAAGTGTCTCTGTCTCACCGGTCCATATAGACTTCATTTTAGTATATGCCTCATCTGTTCCAAGATTATAAAATGAGGCAACATCACCGGTAAGTGCTGTTACATTCTCAGCCATCTTAAGTGCATCCTTTCCGGTCACACCCATTGCCGAGCTCATCTGTCCAAATACACCCATATACTTTTTTGCAGACAGTTCAGATAAACCAAATCTTTCCATTGAACTTTTTGCAAATTCATCAGCCTGCGTGCTCATGTTTCCAAATGCCGTATCAACAACATTCTGTACTTCTGTTATGTCAGAACCCATATCAACACACGATTTCACAAATGCACCGATTGCCGCAGTTCCCAGAACTGCCGGAAGCTTTCCGGCTATTGTTGTGAACATGCCTGATGTTTTCTTTGACACATTATTACCAATGCCTGTCATATGCTTATCAATATTATTACCGGTTATTGAAAACTGTTTATTAATACTTTTAGCTGCGCTGCTTCCCATTCCCGACATATTCCGGGCAAACTTTTCATTTATATCTGAAAATTGTTTACCCGTATCTGTAATTATCTTGGTTGCCATCGATGACATCTGCTTGGAAAACTGACTGCTTATTCCTGAAAACTTCCTGCTGATATCCTCTGTCACCTTGCCCAGCTGGTCAACCCATTTATCCGTATTAAGTCCAAGGTCGATATATACACCTGCAACTTCTTGTGACATGCTTTTACCTCCTTCCCTATTTTTTATAAAAACCGTAACATTTTTTAAATGTCACGGTTTACTGTAATTATGAAAATGTCTTTTTTAACCACTGCTGCATCTCAAGAAGTTTCCTGTTACCCTCCGGTATTCCATTTTTATTTCTCTTTTTTACATTCATACGCCACTCACGCCATATCCTCATCTGCTCTTTAGTATACGTCTTAAGCTTCTTAGGATCATTTTCTGCACGTATGCTTACAATCTGTCCAAGCGGAGTATCCGGCATAATACCGGACAGCAGTGATACAAACTCCTGATATGACATATCATCATCATTTCTAAGCCTTATGCCGTATTGTTTTAAAAAGCTCGCTTCGATAAGGCTCCAGTCTTCAAATATATCATAATAGGCTTCTTTATATGCTGGGTGTATCTTCTCCATACGTGCCGGCCGCAACATTCATAATAGTTTCATAAACAAGCCTGTATTCCGGCATAGGAAGGTCAATATCTTCAATTGCCTGTGTGTTTTTCTCTCCTATAAGCATATTTAACGCTTTGTTCATAAATTCAAGCTGTGTCTTTTCATTCTTCTCATCTTCCACCTGTTTGGCCATTGCCTGAATGTTAAGTACAACACTCTTTCTATTATTAACTGTTACGGTAAGCTCATCTGTTATCTTCAAGACCGGAAGACTGTTAGTTATCTTCATTGAAATATCAATTAACTGAAAATCTGTTTTGTTTGCCATAATAATCTCCATTCTGCGTATTAATATTTTTTCAGGAGCATCAGCATTTTTAACCGTTACCCCTGATTATCCTTATTCAGATGTATAAGCGATATATGTAGGTTTTCCATCTGACTGTACTTCCCATTCCAGTGCATCTACTGCCGTACTGTCACCGCCAAGACTTGTAGTATTAACCACACATGGAATAATAAGCTGATCCTGATTAGGGAATATAATTGAAAACCATGAGTTACAGTCCTGTCCATTTTTAAAAGCAAGACCGGCGACATAATCATTTCCAGGATCTCCATAATTACGCTTGCCTCCCATGCTGACACCGAGTGACTTCGATGTCATAATACGTCTTACCCAGCCTTTCTGGTCCATCGGATTCCATTCTTCAATTCCGTTATCAATTGATACACTAAGGCTTTCAGCATCCCTAACAAGCGTTGTTGTAATAGTTTCAGCCGCATCAGTATCTTTTCTTCCATCTATGCATATTCCAAATGTAAGTTCATTAGTCGGATTGACACCTTTTACAGGTGAAACTCCCACCTTATATCCATATAACTGTTTATTCATTCTCTATCCTTTCCGGTTAAAGCTCATAATAAATATCAGCTTCAATTACCATTTCATATATTCCATTGTCATCTGTTCCCACGTCTACAGGCTCTTCCATCTGCATATCTGTAAACAGTATCTTCTTACCATTGACAGTAACACCTCGCAAATCCTTTAAAAACATATATACATCATATGCTTTCCGCTCAGTTTCCCTCTGCTTTTTATTCCAGTGAATAAGAATACTTACCGCCTTAACAGAATATGATCTTGTTTCATCACCGCCAACGCTCTTTAATTTAGGGCTTCCACGTTTGTTATTATATACACCTATGCTTTCATTTTTCTTGTTATCAAGCTTTCCTGAATATACATGTTCATCATCCACTATTCCCAATGATGCTATGCAATCCCTTATATCACTTAAAAATAACATCTCAGCTCCTGTTCAATCTCTTTAATATATTATTGAAATATTTCTTAATATCATCCTGATGTACACCGCCACCCTTAAGCCACGGCTTAAACCATTCACCTCCGGCAAATGCATTTTCATATGTCTGGTAATTATATTCTGGGTGATAATACAGCCGCCTTGCATAAGGTGTTGATGTTACAATCCTTACCCTGCCGTCTCTTGAATCAGATACATCCACAAATGTCGCATCATGCTGTAAATGTCCTGTATCAAAAGGCATTACCTCAGCCTGTACAATATCCGTGTGTATTGCCTCACCTGTCATTTCAAGTGCTTTGACCGCATTTGCATTAATCTTTTTTATAACCGGAGTATTAAATTTAACCGTTGATTTAACATATTTATAGGTCATTACATCACATCCAGTCTTATATAATTTACAGTACCGTCAGGATTACGGCACTTCGTACCCTTGTATATATGCCTTGTTATACCAAACACCGTTATATCACCTTTAGTAATAACAGGAAGCTCCGGTGCAATATCTCCAGGTATCATGGCGCATCCCTCAAGCTGTATAAGCCTCTTTTCAGCAGTAAGTACCGTTTTACCACTATCCTGGTAGTTGCATAGACCATCCCATGTAACTGCCTCTAACGGCTCACCATATACATTCTGTCCTTCCGGTTCTATTTCTACATGTATATAAGTCTTGCACATGCTCTTTAATATCAGACACGGATATCTCATTCTCACACCCCCAGACTAAGACTGCAAAGACCCGTCTGACAAAGTATCCTGTACGTATCACGTTTTATTGCAATACCACTCTGTATCATTACATTCCAACTGCTGCCAAACTGCATTGATACCCCATTAATTGAATAATTCTGCAGTACACAGTTAATCATGTCTTCATTTTCATACTCAAAATCAGCCATATCACAGCAGACATCTATAATTATTGCCTGCTGGAACTCTGTCAGATTGTCAAATCCTCTTGACTTAATCCGGTTAAAGGTAAGCGAGTCGATATGCCGCCCCGCCTGCTTCAACCTTTTTTCTATCTGTTCATCAGGTATAATACGGTGTTCACTAAGATATTGTTCTTTACTTGCATATACCATAGGCTCACTCTTCAATATCTTCTGCAGGATCTACATCAACGAATACAGAATCAACCTTACCATCCTTGCCATTAGGGAATACAAATGTATCACTTAACTGGCGATTCTGATAAAGATATCCGTCTCCTTCTGTATGTGCTCCTGGTGCGAAGAAATAAATAGATGAAATCTTAGGTACTGTCTTACATGTCTGACCACATGCGACAAGTACATTAATCTTATGTGAACCCTGAACAGTCTTTTCATAATATGTGGCTATATTAGTCTTTATAGGCTTTGCCACGACTGTATAAGTGCTGTCGCTCTTAGTGTAGTATGTCTTTCCTTCTGCCACATCTGTATCTGTTGTTATGGCATACTTTGACTTAAGCGGAGCAAAACCGCCCTCTGCAACATCCCAATCGAATCTGTCATAGAATCTTTCATCATCCACAACTTCCATAAGTGTCACACCATCAATATCAGTTACACGTGTTTCAATACCAAGACCACCTTCTGCAATCTGTGTCATTTCAATCTTACGTGTAAATTCCTTTGATACCTCAAGCTTATCCATAATGTCAGAAGATATATACATAATGAGGCTTCCATTTGCCTTATATCTTCTAAGCTTGCCTGCTGCCAGAATGTGCTTAAGCTTAGCAAATACATTCTCTGATGTATATTCTGTGGAAGCTGTTTCAGTATGATATAATTCTGTCTTCTGTGCAGCCTGTGCTACCTTACTGAAAAATAATGCATCTGTCTCTGGCACTACCTGTGTCTGTTCAAATATGTGTGAGATATTCTGAATAGATGCTGTCTGATTTGTTTCATCAACATCTGCCTTATCAACCATAAACTGTACATCTCTGTCATGTGTTACTGTGTAAGGAACATCTTTCTGGTTATATTCCCCTGTGTTCCATCCACCTGATCTCTTATGGTTCTTATAACCACTTACACTCATCTGTGTAAAATGGAAGGTCTTTGCATCTAACCATCTGACATTGTTTGTGATAAATGGTGATGTAAGTGTGCCCTGAATAAGAATTGCTAATAATTCAGAACTCCACTGTTCTGCATAATTTAAAGTTGGCATATTATTTTACCTTTTTAACCTTTCTTAATTGAATCTGTTCCATCTCTTTGTAGGAACATTTACATTGCTACCTGCAGAAGACTGCTGTCCATTAGTCTGCTGCCCGGCACCTATCCTAAAACCGGCATTGTTTTCTTTTTCCGGTTTAAGTGCCGGCACATCCTTAACCACCTGTTCAAGTGCTGCCTTGATATTATCTTCTGATATCTTCCCATCATTACCTTTAGCTTTGGTAAAGTCAGCCATTTTAAGGACATATGGAAGCGTCTTGGCAGCTATGCCAAGTGTCATTGCTACTTTTGTAGCTGCAAGTTCTATCTGTGCATGTTCCGCCATCTGCTGTGCCACAGCCAGTTCACTCTTAAGTCCGGCATTTACATTGTTCTGTTCATCCGTCTGCTGCTGTTTATTCTGCTTAAAAGCTGTTATGGCTTGATTAATCTCGTCTTCTGATAAGCCTTGCTGTTGAAAATAGCTTTTAAGTACTGCGTTTTCTTTTTTGGCTGTTGCAGTATCAATCATATTTTGTATTTTAGTATAGTCGATTGACTGTTGATTGTTCTGCTGCCCTTGATTGTTGTCTCCAGCATTTTGGTCGCTGTTACCTTCTCCACTTTCTGCAAAGAATTGTAAATTTAACTTTAATTCTTTCATCTGCGTGCCTCCTTTCCGTTTATAGCCCGTCGGCATTTTCCTAAAGTTTAGTGTCATTAAGTTTTGGACATATAAAAAGGACGTCCATTACTGAACGTCCCGATTATTGATATTTTATTGTATTAAATTATCTTATTGCATTTTCTTCATTTCTGCCATTGCTGCTTTTCTTCCCTGCATATATCCAAATCTAAAGCCATTGCATATCATTTCATAAATATTATTACTGGCTTTTTCTATATCTTCAATATTACTTGCATACATATCATAATTAGGATTAATATTTCCTTGCGACTTCTCAACTAAGTCCATTGTCTTTCTTACTACTGCCATATTACAACACCCCCATATTCAACTGTGCGTTGCTATTGTTAATCTGTTCTTTAAGCACAACTGGCAACTTATAGTTTTGTATAATATTAAGTGCTGTATCGCACTGGCTACGTTTAATTGACTTGTATGAGCTTACTTGAAACTGTCTTTTTAATTCTTTGTATATATCAGTATAGACTTTTCCACTTAATGACTTATTATGATAAGCATTGCTATTCTTACCGTCTAATGCAAGAGTTCCAACCCTACGAACTGCTGTTGTAATTTTGTCACACTCAACACCCATTAATGGCATATCTTGTTTAAATTCTTCAAACTCTTTTTGAATATTAGATACCTTTTCATCAACTGTAAGCACTTTATTATTTACTTCGAGAATAGCTTGGCTTTGTAACTGGAGTTGTTCTAATGGTGATAAAACTCTAGGTCTTGCAATGAGTTCATCTTCCATTTCGTGAAACCTATTAATATACTTTGCTGTAAATTCTGTTCCCTTTGTTCCTGTAAGCTTATGAGCTATAAATTCACAGCCTTTCTTGGTTACGTTATAGCAAGGTTTCTGCCTATTAAATTTATCTGTATACTCGCTTTCTGTAAAGAAATCAGTGTGGGAAATTTTTCCCTCACCTAATTGCTCAATATATCTTCTAATATCCTTAAGTAAATCATTATGTGGTTTATTAACCATTTTGGCTACTTCGATGCTTGTTATTGTCTGTTCAATATTGTTCATTTTAAAATCTCCTTAATTTTAGTTTGCAAGGAGTATCTTTCTATGATAAAATATTTCATAGAGGATATTCCTCAGTTTTGTGAAACACTCGTAGGTCTTGGTAGGATTGCGAGTGTTTTCTTATTTGCTTTTATTACGATTTTTTAATTTTTCTACTGCTTCTTTACTGAATAAATAATTTCTATTGCCAGCTTCTCTCATTTCAGTTTCATTAAGTTCCATTTTTTTTGCTAATTTAATTAAATAAGTTGGCGTTAAGTTTAATTCTTCAGCAACTTCTCTCGTAATAAAGACGTTTCTGACATCTGTCACATTCTCACCTCCATGTACAAACAATACCATATTCGATGTCGAACGTCAAGCATTCTTTTAATTTATTTTTGCAACCTACCTTTACAAATTAAAAAAGATGTAGCCTTTCGCCACATCTTAACTCATTCTTGGGGAGGTCAGGAGTTTTGCCTGACATGACTTCTCCCCTATATTCAATTAAATATATCATAGATTTTCTTCCTTTTTGGGTATAAAAATACCACCAATCTTTTTGACTGGTGGTTGTTAATCAATTATTATCTTAGGTCTTGGCATTTTCCTAAAGTTTAGTGTCATTAAGTTTTGGACATAAAAATAACACCCACAGCGTTTGCTATGCGTGCTTATTTCTTCCTTTCTTCTATTTCATATAAAGTATCCATTATAGCCTGATGATATAGTTTAATATCTAAATCACCCTGATACATTCCCATTGTTAATCTATTCTGTAACATTAATACGTGCCTTTTAAGCTGTGTCATTACAAAATCACCATCTTCCATAAATATTTCAGATTGTGATTTTTCTTTTTTCACAGGCTCTGGTGGTGATGAATATCTTTTAAACATATGCAGTCCTTTCTGTTGCACCGGTGCAACTTATGTATAAAAATAACAGCTCTATGGCTGTTTATTTAATCTAATCTTCAATTCTCTTAATATTATATGCTACTGCACACTGATGTTCTATTTTGCAACCTCTAGCCTTATCCCAGCCTTTAGCAAAATATACAACGTCCGCCTGTGATAGAAGTTCTATTGATTTTCCTAAAAACCACAATGGCTTAGCTTCTGCTGGTGCTCCTTCAAAAAAAGACTCTATAACTTCTACTTTCTCACCTAATAGCAGCTCTGCATATTCTATTGCCTTTTTCCTTGTTTCTTTTATTTCCTCGTCTGTTTTACCTGCCATAGGCTGGCTAATAAATAATTTTTTCATACTGTCTTGTCCTCACTTTCTTAAAATTGGGTATAAAAATACCACCAATCTTTTTGACTGGTGGCTAATAACTATAATACTCCTGCATCTTTTAATATTCTATCTAATTCTTCTTTTGCAGGCAATGCGTGTTCTTTATTATATGCTTCACATTCTTCTTTTGATAATGGAACTGGATTAGGTGGCATAGATAATCTATCTAAATACCATTCGTATGCTTCGTCTTCATTTGTCATGGTAATACCTCCACTAAAATACTATCTTCTTGCTTTGATAATATACGCATTTTACAATTTCTGTCAAGTAAAAATTCTCTTTGCTTTGGATATTTACTAATACGCTCTATATATGCACCTCTTGAACCCTTTGGAACTAAAAATATCATTTTAAACTTTTTTACTAATGCCGAATGTTGCGAAACTGATGTACTTATAAATTGTTTATCTTCAAAAATATCTCCTACTTGGTATTTTTCATACGGATTAAATTCCATATTTCTATAACATATAATATCATACTTTAATCTATTTTTCCCTAAAGCCCCAGATATAATATTTGCATATTCTCTAAGTTTTTTATCTTCTTCTCTATCTCCACGAAGCATTGCATTTAATCTTTCAAAAAATCTATTCGGTTTCTTATCACCTGAATTATATGTATACTTTTGTACTGCGTGTATTTCTTTACCAGTAAGTTCATTTATCCATATATCAGACTCTTTTCTAAGTACATCTACAACCTTTGTTTGTGGTAATGCTATAAAATTTGCCAGTGGCAACTTACTATCTATATATTGTTTTGAATTAACTTCACCTGTTTTAAATCTTACATTTTGCCACTCAGATTTTCTAGCTTCATATAATTTCTTATTATCAGGGTCTAACGAGTGCTTAGCCAATCTGTCGAACTTTTCGACCATTCTATTAGCATATTGCTGTTTTTGTTCTTGTCTGTAATCGTCTTCTATTTGGCTTAGTTCTTTTTTTGTATATGTTGGAGATATTTCATCATCGTCTAAGTCTGCAAAATACGTTGTGTGGCTGTCTTTGCAATTCGGTTTCAAGGGTGGTAAAGACCCGCCTTAATCGCTTCCGACATTAACGGATAATTACCAACACTTTTATCACCTCCACTCCATACATCATCAATTAGCACCTTCCCCACAAAGGGTAAGCATTTAGGGCAAGCATTACCACGCTTATTCATGATAACTGTTGTTATGCCCCATTTTTTCCTCTGTTCGCCCTCTCCGGTAAGATATGCCCTCTTACTGGCTGTCTTAATTGCCATCTTTGCATATTCCTTTACGCTATGGCGGCTTCCATTCTTATATTCAATACAATTAATACCGGCTTTTAAAAAATCCTTTGTAGCCATATCAACAGCCTTCTCATAAGTTCCAGCACCTGTATTTGCATAAACCTGTGCATTATATATTATCTGTCTGTATTTATCATTTGACATTCTAAGCATTGCTTTTTCAGCAGTCTTTAAATCATTCTTAGTAGCTTCCTGCAATGCCTCCAGCTTTCTTGTATTAAGTCTGAAAAAAGCAGCCGTTACACCTTTACCATCGGTGTCCTTAGCTGCTTCAAATCCGTTTTTTATTGCCTTTAATATCTGCTGTTCCTGTGCCGTTCCGCCTGCACTTCTTGCCGATGATAACATTGCATCGACTGATGAATTGATATCTTTAAACTTATCTTTATACTTCTCTTTATTATCAGCCTTATACTTTTCAAGATATTTTAGTTGATCAACCTGCCACTGTGTCCAGTTATATCCTAACTTGGTTTCCTCTGCCCTGTGACGGTCAAGATTACGCATCATGGATGATATAAGTTCATCTTCGATGGCGGCAAATGCTTTGCCTATATCATAATCTGTATTCATATGTGATGGCATTATTCTACTCCATTAATATCTACAATGTTATCCGGCATATTAAGCTGCGGTTCATCCATCTCAGATATTCCCTGTTCAGCCTTAAGCCTTGCAATCTCTTCCTGCTTCCATTCATCATCCTTGGTATCTCCATACAGCTCATCAACAGATGCCTCTATGCTCATAATACCACCCTGCTTAGCTTTGCTTACTGTCTCAACCTGACTTTCAAATGATGGGTTAGCATATTCGCCAAATGTCACATCAATATCTATATCCTTAATAGCTGTCTTATTAAGCGTATCTATGGCATTAAATGTAGCTGTAACAAGCTTTGGAAGGACCTTATGTAACTGCTCTACAATGTTATTTCTGCTGTAAAGGGTTGCTTTCTCTTTCTCTCTCTGGGCTTCTGCATTATCAAGCTTCTTAACATCTATACCTAATGTTGATGGGCTCATAATACCCTGTAAACAAAGGTCAAGAGCCGTTATATATGTTGACAGATAGCTTTCATGTGGTATATCTCCCTGAACAAGCTCTATCTTATTAACATTTCCCTCTGACATTGCCCCATCTATCCTGATATACGCATTGTCAAAAGCATTAGGCTTTAATACACTTCCATCAAATGGATTTCTTGGAAGCATATTTTCAGGAATATATTCTTTCGTTCTGTTTTTTCTTAATGCGTCCATCCACTGGCTCCACGCTTCATCCAGCGCATCGAAGTTATCTATCTTAGCATCATATATACTCTTTCCCCTGCCCTCATACTTAGCCGACTTATAAAACATAAGAGGCACAGCCATCATAAACTTATCGTTCCACGTAATATCATTAAGGTGTGCAAGCTCTGGCACAGCACTTAATATATATTCCTTACCGCCCCTCGTAAGCTCATAATGTATATATCCTATACCATAATGTTCCAGAAGCACATATTCCTGTTTTTGAACGTTATATACAGTCTTGAATACTATCTCCTTAACTCTCCCTCTGTCCCTTATAATATCTATCTTATTACCAGGATAAAACTCAAGTATCGGATACTGGCTAAAGGCTGTATCAAATGATATCTTAAATGCACCATCTCCTATATAGAGGGTTTCTGTTATTGCCTGCTTTATAAGCTCAACAAAATCATTTTCTTTTGCAATCTCATCCCATTCGGTCTGACGGCTTCCTGCATCTATCTCATTCATATCTGCCGTAACAATACTGGCAAGCATGTCACATAACATTGCTGGAAGTCCTACATGTATCTTCCTGATTTCCATACCGACCGTACAGGATGCCGACCAGAACCTTGTCTTGTCGCCATCGAGCTGACTGTATAGCTGTGACAGTTCTTCACTCTCACCCCTGTACCATATCTGATTCTTTATTGCATTACCCTCATAATCAAGAACCTCCTGTATGTTAATTGTTCCATTCATTGCCGGCTGGATGCGCAGCCATGTCCTTATTCCGGTTTTTATCTTCTCTGCCATACCTGTAAATATATTCACCTCTCACACTCTCCTATCCGGTTATGCTTCTATCTGTTCCTATCCTGCTTCTGTAAGGAATCCAGCCATACTGTACACTGTTAATCATGTGGTCATGTCCATCTTCCGGTTCACAATCCTTATCTTCTTTCCATGAATACACTTCAAGCTCATTAATATACTGTGTGCATGTATCAACGATATAATAATCAGGCTTCCTGTCCTTTCCATCGTCATATATCATCCATCCAAGCTGCAGCATTATCCTGTCTATTATTTCAACACGTTTATAAGCATTATTAAATATATACATACATTCCTGATGTTGTCTTTTATATTTGGCAAGCTCTGTAAGAGTTGCCTGGTCAGCACTGTCAACAAATACATTTTTTGCCATACCTCCCCATTCCCTGCGGTTACGTTCAAGAAAGTCAATATAATTCTTAACAGTATCAGATGGTGCTATAGGAACTGATATATCAGCATTGTTATATACTCTTTCAGATAATATGATACATCTGCCTTTATTAGTTATTCCTATAAACGACATTGCTATAGTGTCAGGGCTTTGTGTTGAATACGCAGTATCAAGTCCACTTGTGAATATTTCAAAATATTCTTCCTGGCGTTTGTCTCTTTTTATATAATTCATGGCGTTTTCTTTTGATATTACATGATGTCTTTTATTAAAATTACAAAATACAAGGCCTGTTGCTTTTCCTCTGAGACCCTGTATCTTATTCTTATACATCTTAGTTCCCTTAGGGACTGCATCTATCTTTTTCTGTATATCCTCTTCTGACATCGAAGCATTATCATAAAAAGTAAAATACCAGTGTACCCATCCCCTTACCGGTTCTTCCTTAAGTTCATCAAGAAGTTCCGGCGGATAATCTTTTACATATCTTTTTAATGGTCTGCTCCTGTTAATAAATTCTTTATATACTGGAATATCGGGTGCATCAGGATTAGATGTAGTCATCATATACTTACATCTGTGCGTTATTTCACGTAAAAACTCCATATCTGCGATATTGACCTCATCAATATATACACACCCAACCTGTGAGCCTAACACCTTTTTCCACTTTGCCTTGTTATCATATCCACAGACATATATATATTTAATGCCTGATGGTGTCTTATATTCTATATGCGGCAGTCTGATGCCTCCACGTCCGTTAGGATGGTATGTGGCCAGTCCATCCATCTGCTCCAAAAGTCCACGCTCTGAATTGATAACATTCTTCTCAACAGTTCCAATATCAGCACCTGCAAGAACATGATACCTTATATCACTTTTTGCAACCATAAGCATAAACTTAAATACTCCCACGGTAGTCTTCCCTGCGGCTGTAGTTCCCTCAAGATATTCCCTGTCTGTTTCAACTGATAAAAAATCTTTAAATTTAGGCGACAGCTTAAGAATAATATCACCCCCTCGGATATATAATTTGTCTTTTATTCTAAATTACCAGGTTAATCTACAATATCTTCCTGTTTAACTGTCTGCATCTGTTCTAATATCTTTGAAATATTGTCAATCTTTTCAGAATTGTTATCCTCTCCTGTGCCATACTCCATCAGCTTCTCCTTCTGAGCCTTAATAAGCTCAATCTTCGCTCTCTGTTCCTCACTTGCCATGTTCATATGTCCGGCAATCCATTCAAGGGCTTTCATCCTGTCACCCAGCTTGACTTTTATTCCGTTAGGTCCTTTGGTTATCTCTGTAATAAGTGTACCATCTACCTCTGTATCATTCCTTACATCGACATGGCTTACTATTATTTCCCTTGTTTTTCCGGAGTCATCCTTTACTTTTATCTTCTCATTGCCAAATGTCACATAATCAGTAAAGTCTGCAAATGCTATATCCATGTATTTCTGGAATATGTCAGACTGTTCAAGATACAGCTGGTTAAGCCTTGTACGCTTAAGCCGTTCTATCTCTGCCTTAATCTTAGGCTTTGCAAGCAGCTTACAGCCGTTAATGCGTGCCGTATAATCAGAACATGTCACATAGGCTTTTTTGTATGCTTTGGCTGCATTAAACAGTTTTGTAAAATACAGACAGAAAAGCCGTTCCTTTTCGTTGAGCTCCTCATTTTTCAACACAGACTCAACCTCATCTGCAACAGGCTTATCTTCAACCTCAAAATCAGGGTCATTTTGTGTGCACACTTTTTTCATTTTTGTGTGCACACTTTTTCTGTTCCAGTTATATCTTTTCTTCCAGCTCTTAACAGTGTTAATTGTTACGCCGTATTTAACAGCTATATCCTTGTATTTCATGCCAAGCATATAATCGTTTTCTGCCAGCTCATAAGCCGGCATACCGGCTTTGTTTTTATTATTCACTCATGTATCACCACCTCTCCTGCTTTGGTATTACGTCAGACTGCGTAAAAACAAACCCCGGCATATCATTAATGCTGTCAGAAGCACTAGATTAATGCCGGGGCTTATCCGAGGGGGATTTTGTCGTCCAGATATTGTCCATCTGTTCCAGCCTAAATATTAGCACATTAAAACCGAACAAAACGAACAAACTTTTAATTTTTTTATTTTTTTAACTCACACTGCTTTTGCAATCTGGTAAAAAGCCTGTATAAATCATGGTTTCCGGCATATAAAAAATATTGTTAATCTTTATCCCACATTGACAAAAAATCTTTAAAATGCCGCCTGTGTCTGTTGATGGGCATACACGCAGATAACAGACATAAACAGTGTATAACTTCGCTAAACGCTCGTTTAGCGAAGCAATTATCTGTATGTAATATTGCTTTTACAGCCAGTATTTACGCAGGCTTAACAATATTTCACCCTATATATGCTTTTGTGCAATTTTACCATAAAATCACAAAAAACATTAAAATTCCGTCGCTGGCGGACACTTTTGGTACATATACACACACCTGTACTTTACTGTTGTATTATGTTTCACTGCTTTGATTTCTTAGAAATATTGTCATTTTTCTGTATTATATCAATCCCGTCACATGCCGTATGAATAAATTATATATCGTCTGCATTACCTGTTATTGTATTATCCAGCTGTTTAATATTCAGCTATTTAAGCTTGTATAACATTCTTAAGCAATGGATTTTCTGCATGTATAATAATATATATATATTTAATTATTATATTATAAAATTAAAATAAGAAGTTGTTATTTCATTACTATTGTTTTTATTCTATTTGTTTTGTCAGTTTGCATTTGTTAGTTTTTTTCCATGCTTTTAAAGAACCTTTCCAGCGTTACACGGCAACTGTCAGCTGTATGCTTTCCGCCCATTCTCTGTGCTATCTGCACCCATGACATATCATCAATATACCTGTATGTTAAAAGTCTTCTTATGCGGCTGTTCTCCTGCCTGTTAATAATCTGTTCGGCTGCTGTAATCTGTTCATATATTGTTGTCTTAATATCCTCTAAAGCCATTTTACGCATAATGAGCTGTGTCTTTTTTCTGGAATACAGAGGATATGGAAAACCCTCAACAACATAATGCTGCTTACCACCATTACCGCCTGTAACACTGTCACGCTCTGTATATCCATCTTCCTCTAACCTTGCTATATAATCCTCAAGCCTTTGCACTGCCTCCTGCTTATCCTTATACTCTTCTTTTAAGTCAATAAGCTGTTCAAATACCTTTCTGATATCTTCTTTATTTTCCTGTCCCATTCTGCCTCCCATTTTCCTGTGTATTTTCTTTCAAAAAATGTTACATAATACCTTAAACTGTAAAATTTTTTACAGCCATTTTAAAATCTTCTCTGTCCGGCTTATTTACTGGCATAAGCCTTATTATTTTTTTCTGATGTTTCCAAAAAATGTTACCGTACAGTAAATTTACGTTATTTTGGTGGATAACTCTGTGGATAACTTTTATAAATTATTTATATTTAGGTGCTATATATACTGCTGTCCGGTCATGCTCTGCGTCCTCTCTTCCCCACATTACATATCTTATTGTTACATCAGGGTTGTCATGGTTGTACATCTTCATCAGTGTAAGCACGTTGCCACCATTTGCAATATACTGGTATCCGAATGTCTTCCTTAAGCTGTGCAAGCCAAATGTATAATTAATTCCTATTGCATCAGCGGCCGTCTTAACGATTCTGTGCCCCTGCTGGCGTGTAAGCGGTCTTGCATACGGCTTCCCATCAACTACCTTTTTCTGTCCTATAAATAAATAGTCATATATACCTAAATCATATTTTTCAATATAGTCCAGGATATCCTTGTGTAATTGTTTATTCATTCTGTAATTCTGCATCTTTCCTGTCTTATTTTCCCTTACACTTACATATCCCTTTTTAACATCAGCAACCCTTAACTGTAACAAATCTTCTGCTCTGAAGGCTGTATTTATTCCAATAAGTACAAGCATATAATCACGTTCAGCCTGATATTTCTTAATATCAGTCTTAGCATGTGCCATCTTCTTAAGAAAATAACCATACAGAGCTTCTATCTCTCTTCTGTCTTTTATCGGGTGTGTCTCATGCTGTCCACCAAAGTATTTAATCCTCCTGCTCATCTTACGTTTCACCTGCCTTTCTATAATTTTTTTAATTTAATGCTGTTTAATAAAGTAATGCTGCTGAAACATTGAAAAAAGACCTGCAGTCTGATATAATAACTGCAGGTCTTACCTCGGATAGATACGAATGCTCCCCAGCCTTGTATCTGTCCTTTTTTATTTAATTATTATTTTGTGTTTTCGATATATTCTTTCATATATCTTGATATCACAGACGCCTGTGATTCCCCGTTCTTGTTACAGGCTTCTACAAATGCATCTGTCAGCTCTTTCTTAAGCTTGAACGACTTGCTTATATATCCGGCTTTCTTCTGGTACTTCTCTGTTGCTCTTGTCTGTGTGTTGGGTGTTCCTATCGGCATAAGCTTCTTAACTCCTTTCTAATCTTAGGAATAACATTAATCAATGAATAGATTGATGCCGCTAATAATAATATACTTGTCGCTATATTTCTGCCACCTATAAATATTATCCACGCCGCTATTAAAAATGTGTTGGAAAAACTTAATTTTTTCATTTCTTTTTTTTACAAATGATGTATAATAAGCATGGTATCTGGCGGATAACTTAAGTGGTGTTTAAGTTATCCACCCATAACCATTAGCGAAGAGCCGTTATTAATTGAGCTATTGAACTAATTAAACCAGCTATTGCAAGAATGGCTTTAATTATTAATCCAGCTAATTTATAATGGCTCTTTTTCTTATCTTTACTCATCTGCTTAACCTCCTTTCCCTTAACATACATATATTATATCATAGGGTTATCCCTATGTCAAGTACTTTATTATTATTTCTTTACTTTTTATTGTTTAAATATTATTATTCCTTAATAATACCCATACTTTCAGCAAGTGCATAACCATATTCACGATTTGCACCACAGCTTACATTCCAGCCCCTCATCATGTAAATACAATCACACATCTGTAACAGCTCGATTGACAGCCTCATGTACTCCTCATATACTGTATCAGGCGGCATGTGTTGCATAATAGCCGCCGGATTGACAACTGTGTGACCTTCCTGTATTAATTGGCTTTCCACCGTTTTAAAACGCTCCATATAGTCATCTATTCCTGTAATAGGTCCGCTTATATATATTCTCATGTGCTTTATCCTCTCTTTTATCGTTTTTACTCCGAATATGTCTACATTTTCATTCTCTATCTTTATTTTTCTTTGCCTGTTCCATCTGTTCATATAATGACTTCCCATCCCTGCACACAGCTGCTTTATACTTACAGCCATACAGCTCCATGCCTAAGGAATTAACGCCCAGCTTCACGGCTGCCGGACAGCCTGAACAGTCCTTATTGCTTCCGTTGACGTTCATATTGCTGTGTCTCCCCTGCTTTTATACAAATGGCCTTCCTTGATTCCAAGAATCTCATTAATGCTATTATTATCAATCACCTGTCCCCATACTCCTCACGTTCATAGTCCCCGTTATGCACCGCCACCATATCAAACCATATAGCAATGGATTTAAGCGGCTTAAGATATTCCTCAAACTCCTGCTCATCTTTCAATATCCGCCTTACCGGTATCCCTGCATTATCAAGCCTGTCATGCATATTAATTATGAGATTTCTGTAATCGTCAAGCTCCTCATCCGTGCCGGCACAATAATATCCGGCTGCCTTGTCTGTTAAGTCAATGGGCTGTGCCGTATTATTTAATAACTGCCTTAATGCAATGGCTGTGGCTTCGCCCTGCCTTGCCTTCCTGCCGGTTAATATATAAACCTTCTGCCACTCCATCAGTTCAATTCCAAGCGCTGCGTTAATGCTGTCAAACAGCAGCCTGTTACATTCGTTGGTCAATGTGGCTGAATTAATTGTTATACTGCCATCTGTTGCCGCAGGGTTGGCAACAGCCAAAGCTCCACCCGGACTTATGTAAGACATAAGCAGCTTAAGATAATATATTACGCTCTTCTTTTCCTCGTAATGCCTGTTACCGGTTGTATTAAGCCGTTCAGCCTTTTTCACACTGTGGCTGTAGCGGCTTATTCTTTCATCAATGCTTAAAATATTCATTGGTTCTCCTCTCTTGCGTGGTATTAACTGCTCAAAGGTTTTACAGGATGCCTTATTGTCAATTCTTTCGTAGGATTTTACAGTATCCTGGGGGATTTATTCCCGGATGCTTTTAATTATGTCTACTATATACGCGTGTGTGCGTGCGTTTATATATATATTTATTATTTTATATTTTATATTTATTTTATGTTACGCAACTCGTTACATAAACCGTTACGCAAACCGTTACATAAACCATTACATAACATGCTGCACTAAGCTTCTAACCCAGATTAGCAATCAGCAGATTCTCCATTTCATCCACATTACACTCACGCTGTTCAAAGTTATTAAACCTGTTCCTGCTTCTTACTTTCCTGTAATATTCTTTATACCGTTTATGTTTTCCATCTGAACCATTATGGTTATATTCCGAAACCATTCTGTTATAAGATATGTGACCATTGCCGGCAGTCATGCCGCCTAAGTTGTCGTGATAATTGCAATTATGCCCGACATTATTGTATCTGCTGCCACCCTTGTTATAATAAATAAATCTTGAATACATGATATTAGGACCGGATTTCTTGCCCGGATTTCTTACAGTCAAAATATTATCAGAATCACAAACGCTGTTTTTTGGCTTCTGAATATATATTTTAGTATCATCATTCTGTACACTATCAGATGAGGTATTATCATTTTCTGGCCGTCTGTTATCCGAATTACCGGCATTTATATCTGCATAATTTATATCAACAGAATTAATATCAACAGAACTCTCCCCATCAGACTGAATACTTGTGCTGTCAGTTTCTCTATCAACCATTTTCCCAGTTTCTTTAGCTTCAATATCACCGGTTTTATTATCATCAAGCTTATAATCATTTCCAGTGTCATGTATTTCTTCCTGCACTGGGAGATCTTCATCAACTGACAGAGCTTCATCAGATACACTTCCATTTGCATATACTTCATAAGATACCATGTGATACTCGCTGGAATATCCCTTTGCACCTTTTCTGTATTCTATAAGTCCATGCTCTATAAGCTCATTTCTTGCCGCCGTTAAGGAAGCTGCCCTTTTAATTGCTGTGTACTGTCTTAAACGTTCATCATTGGTAGTAAACCACTTTATCCAGCCAAACTCATTACACAGGTTAAAAAGTTCATGCCATAACATCATTGCATTGGTTGATAAAAAATTATTATATGCATACTTTCTGAACTCAATCTGTTCCACTATATAATTCATGTCAAATCCCTCTCTTCTGTTGATATTTCTATATGCGACTATATACCATCCCCTGATACAGAGGACGGTATATACTTATTTTTCAATTTATAAATATTTCTTGAAAATATCATCACGGCTATGTACTTTCTCAACTTTCTTTTCAGTCATCTTCGGCGTTAAAAAATCGAAATTGCCAGTAAGACTTGTCCCTGTCCCTGATGATAAATTCTTGATTATAGAGTCCTTATTATCTTCAACCTTGTGATGTATCTTATCCAACCTGTCTACAGGATAAGATAAACCCGATATGAACATAATTGACTCTCTTGACGTATATGCCCTGAATATGTCCCATGGTTCTCCATATACTTTTGTTATGTCCTGCATATTAGTAAGACTTTCATATGCTGCTACTGTTATATACTTTATAACCTTGTCATCTTGTATTGGAGCAAAGATATTTTTGTCCTGTTCAACCAGCTTTGCAACGTCTGTATCCGTGAATTGGCTCACACTCGCCATTCCGTGAGCCTTTAGGCTCTCCATAATCTCTGCAACGTCTATGTTTCCCTTTTTACTGTTGTATTTATCTGGTATATCTAAAAATGCACATAGAGCATTTACAAATATTGCATTTATAGCAAGCCTGTCTTTGCCTTTATCGTTATCCAGTATAAAGCAGCTCCCACAATTCTCAATATTAACCATCTCCTGAAAACACTCATAAGCGTTTACCTGTGTCTTAAGACTTTCTGTAATTGACGGTATTACTGTTATCACTCCGACATCCCTGCCCTCTGACACCAGCATATCAACCAACATTGGTCCTGCTCCTGAACCGGTCCCGCCACCGGATGAAAATACGACAAATAGCATATCAGCTTTTACAGTGTCATCAATCTTGGTTAAAATATTATTAAAATCTTCCACTATCAGTTTCTTAGCTTTATGCCTGTCTTTATTACAGCCTTCTCCTGCCGTAATATGATATTTATATTTTCCATCTTTAATTGTATCCAAATCTTCTTTGGAAGTATTCAGATACAATACTGAATATCCTCTTTTTTCAAAAATTTGTCCTATATTACCTCCGGCCTGCCCAATTGCGACAAAGCCTATTTTACTGTTCATTAATTCATTATTCATTTTGATGTTCCTCCAGCTTTCTTATACCTTCTTGTGTTATATAAAATGTTATTCGCCTGCCATCCTGCAAGCCATTTTGTAAATAACCTTTTTTTACCAGTTTCTTAAGATATCTATAAATCGTATCATACTTAAGTCTGAAATCTTCCAGATTACTTAAGTCATATGCTGTTATGGAACTATACGATGTTGTGTATTCATTGTATTTAATAATCTTAAGAAGCAGTATTTCAATCTTATTCATTAATACCTCACTTCCTGCTTTCTTGTAAATCGGATTGTAATGGATTACACCGAATTACAACGGTTTATGACGGATTATAACGGATTACACCGAATTACAATTGTTTATAACGGATTACATCTAACTACAACGGTTTTTACTGGACAAATTACTGTATATCATGGTAACCGGCTACGCTGATATCAGCCCAGCTGATTTCAGCGCCGCAGTTACCGCAGTTGTTAAGATTCCACACCCTGTTGACCTGCCCGCCGCAATACGGACAGGTCGCATATATTAACTGTTCTTTTTCCTTATAAAACGGCTCTCTGACCTTATATATCTTCCTGCCGTTTATTATGTTGTATTCACTCTTTGATGCAACGTATTCATGTTTTTCTGACATCTGTTCTCCTTAATATTTAATGTCAAGACTGTGTGATATATTTATGCTTTTCTCATAAATTCTTCTGATTTAGCATATGCTTTTTCTGCTTCTTTCTGCAGAAAAAGCATTCTTTCAAATTCCTCCTTAGTGCAATCTTTAGGTGCTATCATTACACATTCTTTTCTCCTTCCCGGTCATTCAACCATTAATTCCAACTAACCTCTTTACTTTAACCTGTAAATATGGTATTATCATATTGTTATTGATTATCAATCGGCTATATGAGTGGCCGATGCTAAGAGAGTTGTTCTAGCAGCTCTCTTTTTTTTGCCTTTTTTTCTGTGCATGATAACATCAATCTCATGCAGGCTGATGGTAATGATTATTATGTTGCTTATAAACCAGAATACAATCTGTGCCGCGGTTGCACCTCTGAACGGTGCAGCCATGGCAATAATAATCGTTGCCAGCGTACTTATTATTAAATTCTTCATTATAAACTCCTCTTATCAATCGCTGCCATTGCTTTAGTTAATGATTTTATAATAAAATCACCAGCATAATCTTCATTCGATTGTTCTGCTACTGCTTCATGTATAGTAAACTTCCAGCCTTTCTATCTCTGCAAATCTCTTTGCGTTGATGAAGTACACCCAGCTATTTTCAGAAGTATGTACAGCGTAACCCCAAGGAAACACGCCCTGCTGGAGTCCCTTTCTTACAGTCTCGTGTCCCATCTGTAACATTCTTGCAGCTATTCTTACATCTAGTCTGTCTACAACCACATTATTCTTAACATTCATTCTTTCTAATTGCTGGGCTACTGTTTCAGTCTCTTCATCAATGAAATAATTTTCATTAAGTCCAAGCATTACAGCCAGCTCTTTTTTCCTGCTCTCATGCGGTTCAATCTTACCGCTTAGATACTGGCTGATGGTGGCTTTGTTAATGCCACTCATCTCACACAGATGTTTCTGGGTGAGATTTAAACTATTCATGGTATTTTTTAATATTTCTGAAAAAATCATATAATACACCTCTTTCTTCGCTTTCTATTAAATATCTTGCCTTACTATTGTTTTTTATGTTCTTACTCCTTATAATCTTCTTACTGGGCGTTGCAGCTCCCTAGTACTTAAGAAAGGAGAAAAACAATTATGTCTTTAAATAATTCAGATAAATACACACTTGCTAAAAGTATTACTGAACTAGCTATTCAGAATAACCTGATTAACCAGTGTGAAGAAACAGAGGATACTGCAAAAGAAATTGCTACTTTCTTTAATGCAATCGTTTCTAATATCGATGATGATTTATTTAAGTAATTTATCGCAACCAGCTCTTGCAGATACCAACTCTGCAAGAGCTTTTGTCTTGCCTTCTATATCATCAGATATTATCTTTTCACTATTGTTTATCCTTTGGATAATATGTTCTGCTAACACATCTATTAATTCATCAACTTTTTCCACGCTTCTCACTCCCTTCTATTCAATCACTGGGCAGACTTTCCAAGCCTCGGCATATTCATTCTTATTAGCAAGCTCGGCAACTTGCTCATAAGTAAGTGACTTATTCTCTGCTATTGTTTCAAGGCAGTAGCGTACTGTAATAGTTACTCCTGTCTTATGCTCGTATTCCATATACATCCTAAGGTCACTGAATCTTCCGAAGTTTTCTCTTGTTCCATCTGAAAATGTTGCTTTGATTTCTCTCATAAGGTTGCTCCTTCATAATCACCATCTGCCGGACATATCCACATATCCGGCTTAAAACAAACTCATCTGCTGGTACTTAGATTCAGTACCGGCTTTTTCATTCTTCTGCATATTCGCCATGGCAAGTACTCCCTGCGAATACACCGCCTGCCTCTGCTTCCTCTCCTCCCGCTCCTTCATCACTCCCAGCATATAGCCGAGAATGAATGTCTTATTATCATTCTCCAGTTCTGAGAATTTAAGAGCGGTCTGCTCAATTACATTATTCTTTTCTTCAGGCATAATGTAACGCCTCCTTTCTACCATGTGTTATTAACAAATTTTATTTTTGTATATTTGTTTATGACCAAATATTAACATCGTGTTTTTTGTTTGTCAACATATTTTGTAAAAATTTCTATATATTTTTTGTTGACGAACAAAAAAATACATTGTATAGTATAATTACAAAATATAGGAAGGAGATTGTTATATAATGGAAATATACGACCGAATACGTGAACTGAGAAAAAAACATCTTAAGATGAGTATGGATACATTTGGCAAACGTCTAGGTGTTAGCTTAGATGTTATAAGCAATATCGAAAATAACCGCCTAGCCCGCCCCGAACAGAAGATGTCATTATACAAGCTAATATGCAGCGAATTTAATGTGAATGAAGACTGGTTATTGAATGGCAACGAACCGATGTTCGTTGAATCTAAGGATGAATACAGTGCATTAATAGATAAGGTATTAAGTGGCGAGAATGAGTTCGCCAAGAATGTGTTTAAGACATTCGCCAAATTTGACATAAAGGACTGGCAGGCTCTTGAGCTGCTTATAGATAAGTTTAATTCAACTGCCAGCCAGGAAGATGCCGCAGCTCTTGCCGTACAATATGATATACCTGACATCGATGCCGAGGTGGCCAGCTACCGCCAGCAGCTCGAAGCGCAGAAAAAGGCGGCGGACGAATCATCAGCTATGAATGGTGGGTTAGGCATCGGGTGAGGTAGGAATTAATCACATAAAATATTTCAAAAGGAATAATAGATATCGAGGTGTAAAATAATGAATAATCGAATTAAAAAAATTCGTAAAGATGCAGGACTTACACAAACTGAATTTGGTAAAAAACTGGGAGTCGCTGGTAATACAATTACTGGTTATGAGAAAGGAACACGCGAACCTTCAAATGCCATAATTACATCAATATGTAGAGAGTTCGGTATCAATGAAGAATGGTTGCGCACTGGCAACGGTGAACCTTCTTCTAAAAAAACCCGTGCTGAACAGGCTGCTGATATCGTTAAGAAAACACTTAATACCGACGATGAATTTATCCTGAATACCTTCATTGCTCTTGGCCAGTTGTCACCGGCTGAATGGAATATGGTTAAGAACTTTGTAGATAAGATTAAGGGAGACGATAAGTCTGGTAATAACAGAAATAAAGTAAAGCTCAACTCTGCCGACGTTGACATCGATGCCGAGGTAGCCGGCTACCGCCAGCAGCTCGAAGCGCAGAAAAAAGCGGCGGACGAATCGTCAGCTATGAATGGTGGGTTAGGCATCGGGTGAGGTAGGAATTAATATTATCAGCCTGCTGATTGTATATAATTTAATACAATTTTATCTATTTACAAGGCATATGGGTTTGTTTAATACTTGTAATGTAAGATTTTACCGCGACTCGTTACCGCATAAATATAATCAAAATTTTTAAAATTTAAAATAATAGGAATACTTGACAAGATAAGGAGGGATAAGCTTGATAAAATATTCAATACAATCAAGGATGCAGCTATTTGAAGGACAAACACAAAACGAACCTATAGGAACATGGACATGTAAAAAATGCGGTACAGTCAATAATTCTAATGCTCAATTTTGTAAGAATTGCGGAAAGTATAAATAATTAATTAAAGGAGAATGAACCATTGAGTTTGCCACTAGACAAAGAAAAAGTAATTAAACACAAAAAACATGCTATTAAAGAATTAAATAACTTATTCGAATATTACATAAATGAACCTACTGGAAAATATTTAAAAAAAGCAAATCTGCTTTCCTATTGGTTTGAAACTTATGTAGAATACATTAAAAAAGAAGAATTCTACGATCCAAGAAAACAAATTCGATACAACAGAGGGGATGTTATAAAAGTTAATTTTGGCTTTAATGTTGGTAAAGAATATGGTGGTCTTCATTATGCTATAGTTCTTGATAAAAATAATAATCATAGTGCTAGTGTTGTAACTGTAGTTCCTCTAACATCTGGAACAGCCGAAGAGACTTATCCAACTGATGTATTTCTTGGTTCAGAACTTTATAGCAAATTAGATGCACGGCACGATTTAATGTTAAAAAAAGCTGAAAAAGATTTAGATGAATGTAATAGAATTAAAAAATCTATTGATTCAGCTAACTCTGCCATAGAAAAAATAATTGCACAAGAAATTGAACCACAGGATGATGTTGAAAATGAAATTGCTGCAACACTTGTAGACAATTTAAACGTATTAATCAATAATCAAAATGAATTTAACTTAAAAACTGCCCAAGCTCAAAAAGATGTACAATTTCTTAAAAAAAGCAGAATGGAAATTGCTAAGTTAAAGTCCGGAAGTATTGCTTTAATTAGTCAAATTACAACTATTGATAAATCAAGAATATATACCCCAAGAAAATCAACAGATGTCTTGTATGGTATAAAATTCTCTGACGAAAAAATGAACGCCATAAATGATGCTATAAAATCTAAACTGATTTTTTAAATTTGATTCATTGTTATGTATTATGTATTTATTTTAGTGCATTTTATTTCTTAAAACATATTGACTGTGATGGTTTTTCATAATATAATAATCGTGCAAAGATATTAAATATATTTAGCAATCCAGCCTATAGGGCATTATAGAAGATTATTTTTATTTTGGAAAGACCTCCACAGCAATGTGGAGGTCTTATACGTTACTAGAGACCTCTTATGTATTGTAAGTGGTCTCTTTTTATTATTCAATGGAAAGTAAATTCCATTTATTTATGCCGGGAAAAGTATTATGGATAAAGACACTTTATAAAAAATTCTAAAGGAGAATTTATTATGACCACTATAAAAGAACGAATATTAGGTGCTGTTACTGTAATGAATGATGATGATGCACAGATGGTATGGGAATTAATTCTTACTCATTTTCCAAAACGCTCATGGGATAACATAGATACTGTTACTCCTGATGAATTAGATAACCAAATGATTCAAGATATAGCTACAAATCCCGATTGCAAAGAATTTGTTTCTGCAGATGAAGCATGTTTCCAGACTCTATCTTAACAACAGAGGATAAAAATATAATAAAAGATGTTTCATATACTAATTCTATTCACAAGATATATATCTGTTCAATGGATGCTGTGCAAAAATTAAAATATGGAGATATTGTAGTTCTATATAGAACTGCCGAGAATTCAAAAATGCTGAATATTCTTCGGTTGCCACATCGATATGTGTTGTAGAAAATATTAAAGACCAAAGTGAATTTTTAAACTTTAATGAATTCTATAACTATGCTTGTAAATATAGTGTATTTGATAAAAATGATCTTTATTATTGGTTTAGGAAGGGAAAATGCAAAGCTATTAAGATGACATATAATAGTGCTTTAGTAAAAAGAATTGTTCGTCATGACTTAATAGAAAATATAGGATTACAACGTAATCAATATTGGGGATTTTTTGAACTAACTAATAAACAATTTGCAACAATTGCAGAAAAAGGCGGCATTTCCAATTTATTAATCAATTAGAACAACTGTTCTGAATTTTATTGCAATAAAACATTAATCATAGTAGAATATTACTATATAATAAAAAAGAACGGAGCGATAAATACAATGTGTTCAATATTATTATCAATCAATCCCATTCATGTTGAAAGTATAATGAATGGGACAAAATTATATGAATTCAGAAAAAAAGCATGTAAACGACATGTTGATAAAATTGTAATATACTCTACTACTCCTATTAAAAAAGTTGTCGGGGAAGCTGAGGTTGATGATATTCTAATTGATACCCCTCAAATAATATGGAATATTACACATGAATACTCAGGTATTAATAAAACATTTTTTGATAAATATTATAACAACAGCGAACAGGCGGTCGCTTATAAATTAAAAAATGTTATTAAATACCAAGAACCAAAAGATTTAAAATCCTATGGTATAAATAATGCACCTCAATCATTCCAATATATTTAACTTATAACATGGAAATATAGATATGAATAAATTATTTTTGATTTTGAAATAAAAATAAATTCTTGCACTTATGAAACGAAAATATAAAAAATGAAACGATAACACATCGAAATAAAACGAAAAATAAAAAAGCAAAACGTTTTTACTTAAAATGAAACGGGAATTTTTCCCAGGTTTTACAGAATGCATTAATGGAAAAGGTTGGGAATAAACTTGGGGTTAGTCAAAGTATGATTTTACATAAAGGAGATAATACAATTACAATGCGTAAAAAAATCGGTGAATTTTCATCTAAAATCATAAAATTGCTTGAATTAAATATAGAAGCCGGCACCCCTATTTACATATCTGACTCTAACATAACACATATGAAATCATCACATCCTGAAGACTATAATAAATATGGTGCTGATATAGCAACAATTATTGCATCACCTGATTATGTAGGGAAAAATGTTAAAGATGATTCTATTGAATTTACTAAAGAATACATAATTAACGGAGAATTTATTAAAGTTGCGGTAAGAGTATCTTCAAGTGGAATTTTCTATGCCCGTTCTATGTACATATTAAATTCTAACAGAGTAAAAAACTTTATTAAAAAAGGAACACTTATAAAGACTTGACATTTTTTTTAATTAATGTATAATCAAAGTTACAGAAACATAAACTATATCAAATGAAATCTGAGGACGGAACGGGCAGCCGTCACCCTAGTTGGAGATGTGGGAATGTCACCCCACCTATTTCATTTGTTAGTAAGGTGGTAACTTCGGTTGCCACCTTTTTTATTTATTTAAGGAGTTGTAATTATGAACAGATTATTTTATCCAGCATTATTTCATACTGCTCCTTCCCCTGTTGATAAGATTACAGTTGATAATGATGCAGTATTAGTTGTCATAGAATTTGATATGCTTGCGTATAAGAAGCGCACCAGTTCACGTGCTGTTAAGAAAACTCTTACTATTCCCGAATGGCTTAATGAACAGGCTATACAGCTTAATATTAATTTTTCTCAGGTGTTACAGGATGCATTAATGTAAAAGGTTGGGAATAAGTAACCATTTTATCAATATTAACATAAAAACAGCTTCCATGCTACCGACATAGAAGCTGTTATAATAAACCAATAAAAATAATTTAAATAATACAAATATAGGAGATATAAATGAATTTAAAAGAAAAAGATATTATTTTTTCTAACTATGACAAAATACTATTTATAGACGAGTCTGGCGATACTGGATTTACATTTAATGATGACAAGAATACTAGTTCTTCTGAATTATATGTAACTTCTTGTTTCATTACTACGCCTGACGATATTCCATATAACATTGAATTATTAAATATGGCTAAACATGAATTAAATTTAGATAACAAAGAATTAAAAAGTACAACTTTAAAACGCCATCGTTTTGCTGATAAAGCCTATGAACATTTTAAAGATTTAAAGGGATATGCATTTTCTTTTGTTGCATTCAAGCAAAGCCTTTATAATAACAAAAGCGAAATTTTAAAATCATTTGCAACAACCGAAGACAAATTTTTAAGTGGGACTTTACATGGTTTTCCTATTTCAGCATTAATACACTTACAACTCATTAATCAATCAGATAAAATACTTATAGTTTTTGACCGTTTAACAAAAGATGAACAAGTCTGCGTCGAAAATGCTTTAAACACTAAAAATTGGAATACTCATAATAATGCTACTGCTATTTATAGAGACTCTAAATCACAAAAATACCAATTAATACAAATAGCAGATATGATTGCTGGTACTGTAAGAACATATATAGAAAGCAATATGCAAAATAGTTTTATTAAAACAACCTGCAAAAAATGTTATTATTTAAATAATTACTGCAATAAGCATCCTACATTTAAAAAACAAATCGCAAAAATTAATATTGAAAATAAATACCGCTATATTTTCAAATTGCATTCTCAACCAAACAAACCACAAATAACAGCCGTACATGTATATTCATTACCACCTGATTATATGGATTATTTTTCTTTCCTAACTTGTAAAATAATCGGCTTTAATACACATAAAAAAAGAAGTTGAACCTTTCCTCCCAAGTGTGTACAAGACATTTTACACTCTGCCACGTATTCGCAACGTTCAACTTCTTTATTAGTATATTAATTTTGTAATTAAATATTACACAATTATTTTAATTATGTCAATGCTTTTTACCTTTTAATGTTGATTTTTGTACCCTTTTTAGTGCTGCACCTATGCAACACATATATTTATAGAATGGAGTGTGATTATTATGGCTGAAGGCGTTAGAAAAAGAGGTAATAAATGGAGTTATTATTTTGATACGGCCAAGATTGACGGGCAAAAGAAAGAAAATTGAAAAGGGCGGCTTTAGAACACAGAAAGAAGCTTTAGAAGCCCGCACTGCTGCCATGGCTGAATATAATAATACCGGTAGAACCTTTCAACCTAAAGAGATAAGCGTATCTGATTATCTTTCTTACTGGCTTGATAATGCAATAAAAAAGAATATTGACCATGGTTATTCCTATAATACATATGTCAACTATGCCGGCTCTGTAAGAACCTATATCAAACCGCACTTGGGCATGTACAAGCTTAGCTCTCTCCAGTATTCCCCCGACATTATTCAATCCTGGGTTGATAATATGAAAGCCGCCAACCTGTCCAAAAACAGAATTACCAATATTCTTACCTGTCTCACAAGCTCACTTAACTATGCTGTTACCCCTTTGAAATATATTAATTATAACCCATGTTGTTCAGTTAAGGTTGGTAAGTTTCCGGTTAATATTAAAGCAAAAGAAAAAAATAATTACATCTGTACAAAAGAAGATTTTAATCATATTATTGAACGTTTTCCAGCCGGTGATAAATTTAATCTGTCTTTATTAGTTCCTTATAACACGGGTACAAGAATATCAGAAACATTTGCAATTGACATTCTGCATGATATTGATTTTGGCAGACATGAAATTAATATTAATAAACAGATATTCAAGAAAGACAAAGACTGGTATATTAAGCCGCCTAAGTACGATTCATATAGAATTATAAAGATTGGTACTACCTTAGAGAATGCCTTAAAAAATGCTGTAGAATTACGCAAAAATAACATATCAGAATATGGTGCTAATTATCTGAATACATATATCACATCCGATAACAAAATAATCCAGCTTCCAGCCGATTCAGATATTCCACCTGACTGTATTGAATTTGTACCATTATGTACTAAACCCAATGGTAAAATATTAACTCCTGAATCATTTAAGTTCTGTGCAAGAATTATTCACTACGAACTTAATATACCATTATTCCATGCTCACTGTCTAAGACATACCCACGGCACTATATTGGCTGAAAATGGAGTTAATCCAAAGACTGTAATGGAACGTCTTGGCCATAAGAATATTGAAACCACATTACAGACATACACGTTTAATACAGAAGTCATGCAGCAATACGCTGTAGACATATTTGAAAAAACAATCAATTCTTAAATGAAAAACCAAAGTTAAACACGATAATTAGTTTATATTGTTTAACTTTGGTTTATTTAATTCTATGATATTTTATTCTGCGGGTGGCAAATGGGTGGCAAAACTAAAAAATCCAAATAATTATATCCAAATTAATAAGCTATACTCAATCTATAATTATATGATTTTCTATTTTTCACAGTCCACAAAAACCGCCGCAACCCCTTATTTCCCCTGCATCTGCGCCTCTCTTGCCTTAAGAGATGCTTCCTCTGACTGTAACTGTTCCTGCCAGGCTGAATATTTATCCTGTAGTTTGGTTTCATAATTGATTATATTAGGATTTTTACTTGTCAGAGTAATTATAATCATTGCAATAATTACAACAACCAGCGCCAGATTTATAATAATGGAGGTCGTAAATCTGCTTTTATACATATTACGTTCTCTTTTTAATATTCTTATCTCACTCTGATTTTCAATAATCTCCCTCTTACCTTCAAGCACACTCTGCACATCATTATTAATTGGAATCGGACGTATTCTGTTATTAGGAATCTCTTTACATATATATAGAAACTGCTGCAATTCCTTAAGATAATTCAACCCGACCATTGTGCTAAAGAGTTTTTTATCAATTATTGAATTATATAATGCATAGACCTGCCTTGCATCCTTAGTATTAATCTTTGATGACATTTTATTAATTGCCTGAAACTCCTCTTTGGCAGCATCTGCTGCCTTCTTATCAGTAAATGTATATCCACCGACCGTATACTGCTTCTCTTCCTGTCCACTGGTTCTGTTATCTGCCATAAAACCCTCCATTTCTGTATATAACCATCTCAAAAAATATTTTAAATATAACTTATTTTTACCTTCTGATACATATCTATATTTACTATACAAGCGGTAAATACCTTTTGTCCCTTATATTATATTTATTTTAACACATATTAATATTAATACAATCATACAATAATCACATAAGAGGCTTTAATGTTACTGTGTACCTCCGTATAACTTACAGTAATATTATATGCTGTCAGAAAGTGGTGATTATTGTGAAAAAAAAGACATTTATGTCATCTGACAATCTTCCATTAAAATGTCTGATATTAATTGCATTTACAGGAATTATTATATTTCCACAAACCGCCTTTACAGGTGCAATAACCGGTATAAAACTATGGGGCGCTACCATTTTCCCTGCTTTATTTCCGGCATTTATTATTACCGGCTGCATAATCAGATTATTCCCTATGAATTCAGGTCTTTCATATATATACATTATACTATCCGGCTTATTATGCGGATATCCCTTAGGTGCATATCTGTGTGGTACATATCACTCCGAACACCCTGATGAAAACATAAGCAGCCGGCTTGCCGCATTTTGTAATATATCAAGTCCATCATTTGTAATTAATTATATAGTAAATCAGATATTATATGAAAAAATTGAATTATGGAAAATATTACTATGTATATATACTCCCGTTATTGAATGTCTGGTAATTATTATGTTTATCCATCATAAGGATATAATTTGTGGTATTAATAAAAATATTACAACAAAAAAACAGATGCCGTTTAGAACATCAGATATAATTGACAGTTCCATTACCGATGCCGTCAACAATATGCTTAAACTGGCAGGATATATAATTATATTTTCATGTCTTTCACAATATATTATGCTTCTGCCTATAAATAATCCTGTAATAAGTACAATTCTTTGTTCCATTACCGAAATAACCAATGGAATATTTCTATGCAGCCGTCTTAATATTGATACAACTTATATATGTATTATAATTACAGCCGTAAATGCCTTTGGTGGAATATCAACACTTATGCAGACTGCCGGAATAAACAGACAGAATAACATTAATATTAAATCTTATCTATATGGAAAAATAATACTTACAATCGTAAGTATCGTAAATGCCATGATTATCTTGCTGCATTAATTAAAAAAGCGAGTTATTACAATTATAAATACTGATTATAATATCTGCAAAAGTCAGATACGACTAATCATTATTATATAAAATGTAATATACTCGCATATTCAATAAAATCATAAATTATTTAAGTTAGTTATTCTCATCGTTATCATCGTAACCTGAAATATCATCCTGATGATTATCATACTGTGGTATATCCAGCGGTTCACTTTCCTGTACTTCATCAGATGTCTGATTCATATTCTGTTCTTCCTCCTGCTGGTTATCCGCCTTTAACTCATTACGATTATTATTTACAACATTCAGAATACTTTCAAGCCCTGACATAAGAGAATTATATTTATTTCTGTTATCCTTAATTGAATGTTCTATTATATATTGGAGCTTCTCAAGCATATCATCTGTATATTGTATCGCTCCCATTCTTATCTCGTTGGCATCATTTGTAGCAGAATCAAGAATATGCTGCGCCTGCATAGTTGCCTCATCAATCATCTTATTGGCTTTCTGATATGCCTGCTGCATAATCTCATGCTGGTCAATAAGTTCTGATGTATGAATCTGTGCCTGATTAATAATCTCATCTGCTTTTTCCTTAGCATCTTCAATAATTGCATCTGTATTATTTAATATTCTCTGATATTTTTTAACTTCTTCCGGTGTCCTTAATCTCAATTCCGATAAGAGGTCTTCCATCTTTTCTTTGTCTACCGCAATCTTGGTAGTTGAAAATCTAATATATTTACAATCATCAATATACGCTTCAATATCACTAATTATCTGCTCTATTCTACTCATATTCTCTTCTTATCCCCTTTTGCTGCTTATTATCAGTCTTTATGAATATTGTATCTTTCATATACCCTGTCAATTATCTGGGCAGGAACAAATTTACTTATATCTCCACCGTACATTGCCATCTCTTTTACGATGCTGGAGCTAAGATACGCATATTTAAGACTTGTATTTAAAAAAATGGTATCCACATCAGGATTAGCAACTCTGTTAGTCTGTGACATAGCAAGCTCATATTCAAAATCAGTAACGGCACGAAGTCCTCTTATTATTACCTGGACATTCTGTTCTCTTGCAAAATCAACCAAAAGTCCGCTAAAGCTCATTACTTCTACATTCCCTAATTCTCTAGTCACTTCCCTTAACATATTAACACGTTCATCTACTGAAAACAATGGAATTTTAGTAGTATTATTAAGTACTCCTACAATCAGATGGTCAGCCAGACACGATGAACGCTGTATAATATCCAGATGTCCCAGTGTAACCGGATCAAAACTGCCCGGATATATCGCTGTCTTCAACTTCTTTCTCCTTTCAATGCAATCTGTTATTCATTAAGATTAAGAAAAAGATGTTTATTAGTCTTATAATTCTTAGTCTTGTATACTGTATACCCTAAATCCTCAATGTATGACATATCAGCCTCAAGTGATTCCTCAATTATAATAATTGTATATTTGTCAATTATTCCCGAATTATTAAGGGCTGCCAAAACATCTCTTTCAAAGTCATTATTATATGGTGGATCCATATATACTATATCAAACACTTCATGACCTGCAAGTCTGTTTATCGCAGATAATACATCCTGTTCCATAACAATGGCATCCTCTTCAAGATGTGTGAACTTGAGATTCTGTTTTATATATGCACATGCCGCTTTATTATTTTCAACAAGTACTGCTTCTTTTGCACCTCTGCTTAAAGCCTCAATTCCAATTGCACCACTTCCAGAATACAGATCAAGGAAACGACAGCCATATATATCAGTCTGAAGAATATTAAACAATGTCTCCTTAATCTTATCTGTAGTAGGTCTTGTATCCAATCCTTCAAGTGTCTTTAACGGCAGGCTTTTGGCCTTTCCTGCTATTACTCTCATAATAATCTCCATTCCGCAGGCATTTTCTAATGCCGGAGGAATCGCAAGCCATGTATCCAATCCAGCTTTGCGATAACAGCTACTTTGTGATGCCTGCAGCACTAATAGCCCGTTCATTTATGAACTTGTAAAAAATAATCGCATATGCATTATTTTTTACACTACTTAATCCTCTGCTTTAATAATCTTAAAAATTATTCTTTCCATTCAATGTTATTATTGCCTTCAATCTTTTTATCTCTCAACATCAGCTCTCTTACAGCATCTGCCGGTGATTTATCATCAAATAAGACCTCATTAACCTGTTCAACTATAGGCATCTCAACATTATATTTTTTGGCAAGCTGTAATGCTGCCTTTGCAGAAAATACACCCTCAACAACCATCTGCACTTCTTTCATTGCCTCATCCTTTGTATATCCCTTGCCTATAAGGATGCCGGCCCGTCTGTTACGGCTGTGCATGCTTGCACATGTAACAATAAGATCTCCAATTCCTGAAAGTCCTGTAAAAGTTATGGCATCAGCTCCCATAGCAATACCAAGTCTTGCAATCTCAGCAATTCCTCTTGTAATAAGTGCAGCCTTAGTATTATCTCCATAGCCAAGACCATCCGCAATACCTGCTGCAAGTGCAATGACATTTTTTAAAGCACCACCTATACATATTCCGAGCATATCCGGACTCGTATATACCCGGAACACATCACTCATAAAAATATTCTGGAGATACTCTGCATCTTTCTTTTTATGAGTTCCAATAACACAGGTTGTCGGAATTCCACGTCCGACCTCTTCGGCATGACTCGGTCCTGAAAGTACCGCTACTGTCACATTTGGTATCTCCTCTTCTATAATCTGACACAGCGTAAGAAGTGAATCCTCTTCAATACCTTTACCAACATTAACTATGTACTGACCTTTCTTTACAAATGGAGCAATTATCTTAGATGTAGACCTTGTATAAGGTGATGCAACTGCCATTACTATCACATCTGCTGTTGTAACTGCATATTCTGTATCTGCAGTAAATTCTATTGTCTCAGGTATCTTAACACCCGGAAGACATTTTTTATTTTCCCTGGTCACTTTTAATTCCTCTATTTCCTCTGGAAATACAGACCAGACCTTAACTCCATGCCCATTATTATTAAGTAATATTGCAAGTCCCAGTCCCCAGCTTCCTGCTCCAATAATACTAACCTTAGCCATAATCCCTCCTGATTTTATAATTAGTTATTTTTGTGCTGACCAATCTTTCTTTCTGTTCCATTTATTAATCGTTGTATATTGCCATGATGTCTTATAAATGCAAGTGCCGTGATAATAAATGTAATTACAAGTCCTTCATACAGGCTGCTTCCTGTGAGTGGAAGCCATCCACATATGCCATAGATTACCATTTCCACAAAAAACAGACCGATAAATACAAGTGAACCCAATGAAACATATTTAGAAATATAAGTTACTCCTGCAAATGTAAGTAATCCTAATACTGAAAGAACCCAACAGTTTTTTGGAAACAGCAGCAATGAAAGAACTACTCCCGAAGAGGCTGCAATTCCCTTTCCGCCCTTAAACTTAAGATAAAAAGGAAAATTATGTCCAAGCACTACTCCAAGACCGCTGTATAAGAACAGAAGCATCTCATAATCACTGTTCTTACCGAATATAAAATGTACAATAACGGCTGCAAGCACAGCTTTTAATGCATCTACAAAATATGTTATAATTCCTGCTTTCTTACCTAATGTTCTCATAACATTAGTCGTTCCTGCATTACCGCTTCCATAATTTCTTATATCAATATGGTTAAATTTACCATACCAGTAGCCTGTCTGTAAAATAGTGCCAACCATATATCCGATTACAAGGCACAATATACGTTCTGTCATCAGAATATTCCTCCAAATATCTTAATTAAATTCCCTTACTGTACATTTTAACTATTTTTCTTTACGTTCTCTATTAATAAATCTTATAGAAGTACCTCTAAAGCCAAATGACTCTCTTATCTTATTTTCAATATATCTGGTATATGAAAAATGTGTAAGCTTCTTATCATTAACAAACATAACAAATGTAGGTGGCTTAACTGCAACCTGTGTCATGTAATATATACGAAGTCTCTTACCCTTATCTGATGGTGGCTGCTGCATGGCAACCGCTTCTGTAAGAATTTCATTTAACACACCCGTTGGCACTCTTAAATTCTGACTTTCTATGATTGTATCAATAAGCTCATAGAGTTTATTAAGTCTTTGCCCTGTCTTAGCTGAAATAAATAAAATCTCTGCGTATGACATAAAAGAAAGTGTCTGTCTTATCTTATTCGTATGCTCATAAATGGTCTTATCATTCTTTTCAATGGCATCCCATTTATTAACCGCAATTATGATACCCTTGCCTCTCTCGTGTGCAATACCTGCAATCTTGGCATCCTGTTCTGTAACACCTTCTGTAGCATCAATTACAATTACAACAATATCAGCACGTTCTACTGCTGCAACTGTTCTAATTATACTATATCTTTCAATCTCTTCCTTTATCTTATTCTTACGTCTAAGACCTGCTGTATCAATAAATACATATTCTTTCTTATTATATACAACCGGTGTATCAATCGCATCTCGTGTTGTTCCTGCTATATCTGATACAATTACACGGTTATTTCCAATAAGTTTATTAATTATAGATGACTTACCAACATTAGGCTTACCTACTATCGCAATCTTAGGTCTGTCATCCTCTTCACCCGTATCAGTACCTTCCGGGAAATTCTTAACAACTTCATCTAACATGTCACCAATACCAAGCTTAGATGCTGCTGATACAGGTATCGGATCTCCTATGCCGAGATTATAGAACTCATATACATCCGGCATAAATTTGTCAAAGTTGTCTACCTTATTAACAACTAAAAGTACCGGCTTTCTTGATCTTCTAAGCATATCTGCAACTTTAGCATCTGAATCAACAAGCCCCTGTCTTACATCCGTAAGGAATATAATAACATCTGCTGTCTCGATAGCTATCTCTGCCTGCTCTCTCATCTGTGAAAGAATAATATCACTTGAATCAGGCTCAATACCACCTGTATCAATCAATGTAAATGACTTGTCAAGCCATGAAACTTCTGCATATATTCTGTCTCTTGTAACACCTGGAGTGTCCTTTACAATTGATATGTCCTGCCCGGCTAATACATTAAATAATGTAGACTTACCAACATTAGGTCTGCCTACTACTGCCACTATTGGTTTGCTCATATTAATCTCCATTTCTTATAAATATTTTATAAATACTGATAATCTTAATTAAGTCTAAAATGTCCATGATAATCTTCCGGTTCACGACAAATCGTATTTTACATAAAAGCCTAATTTTATGCCAAATCACAGCCAGATTATATCCTGATGCCGGATACTTATTGTAATACTTAAATATTAATAAAACATAATCTTCATTTGGACAATCTTCTTTATATAATAACAGTTTAATTGATTTTTGTAAAGTTCTATGATATGCTGTTTAAATATTACAATCTATTATTTATTGGGAGGTATGCTTTTTGAAAAAAATATCAGACTTAATTAATTTATATAAAGTTAAAGGGATTCTAAAAAAAGCCCTGACATTTGCCGGTACATCATTAATTATTGCATCCACATTTAATACGGCTGTATACGCCGCAGATTCATCAACAACATATAAGTTTCCGGACATAAGTCTCCAGGTATCTGTTCCCGACACACTTGTTGGTTTTACAAGGAATGTAACCTCTAACAATGCATATCTTGACAGAGTTGGCACTGATGATGTCGAGGAACTCCGTTCACTGATGATTACTAATAATATATATCTTGAAGCAATTCCTAAGACAACGGATATTAACTACGAAATACTTATCAATGGTAAAAATGCTGATTCTGGTGTTAAGAATTTTAACGAAACAGATGATGCTTCACTTCTTTCACAATTTGACGAATATGTTAAGACATGTGATAATATTGACAATTCAAGTGTTACAGAAAATGTAACTTCATCACAGTTATATAAGAATGATACCACCTCATACTTTGTTGTAGATGTAAAATCTGTTTCCAACAATAAGGTAACAACATATGTAAAAAAATATTATACCGTTATGATGGGTAAATCTATCACCTATACAATACAAAGCAACGGCTCTGAAATATCAGACGATTACGCAGATATACTTCTATCAATAGTCGATTCAGCTGAATATAAGACCATTAAAAAATCCATTCTTGATAACCAGTTTGTATCTGAGATATTTACTACCGTAATTACAGTTCTTATTCCTATTCTTATTCTTGCACTTATTGTATTTATTGTAAATAAGAGTACAAAAAAGACAAAAAAACAGATAGAAGCTGACGAAGAAAGATACAAAGCTGCCTATGCTGCAAGAGAAGCTGAAAAAAAAGCATCCGGAGATTCTAAATTATCCGATTAATCCAGCCATATTTAGTCTCAAAAGTCAACAGGCTGTCGTATTAAAGAACTTATTTTTCTTAATACGGCAGCCTTATTATCATAAATGCCATTATGAATATAATTAATCCAAACTGATTATCTGATTTCAATGAAGTTTAATATTTTTCAAGGACAATCATTTAACCTCATTAATTAATGGTTGTCCATTTTCATACAATTTTACATTTTCAAGTGTAGTTCCTGCAATCTCACATAATGCTTCATTAGTTAAAAATGCCTGATGCGATGTTAATATTACATTAGGGAATGATAACAGACGTGCTGTTATCGTAGTCTCTAATATAACATTTGACATATCATCAAACACTAATCCATCTTCTTCCTTATATACGTCAAGTGCTACAGCATGGAACTTATTGGCTTTAATTCCATTAATAAGGTCTTGTGTATTAATCAGGCCGCCTCTTGAAGTATTAACCAGTATTACACCATCTTTCATGCTGGCAATAGTATCCTTATTAATCAAATTTTCCGTATCATTTGTCAATGGACAATGTAATGAAATAAGATCGGATTCTTTAATAAGTTCCTCTATTGATACATACCTCGCACCTGATTTTTTTGCGAGCTCTTCATCTGGATATGGATCTGCAAGCAGAATTTCCATTCCAATACCTTTACAGATTCGTGCCATACAGCTTCCTATCTTACCTGTTCCAATAATTCCTGCGGTTTTACCATATAATGTTATTCCATTCAGCCATGAAAGACTATAATTATTATCCCTTACCCTGTTATAAGCCTTATGAATGCGTCTGTTAGCAGCCATAGCAAGTGTCATTGCATGTTCTGCAACTGCCTCTGGTGAATACGCAGGGACTCTTAATACAATTATTCCATTTTCTTTTGCTGCCTGTAAATCTACATTATTATACCCGGCACATCTTAATAAAAGTAGTTTAATGCTATTATCTTTCATATATTTAAGCATCTGACTTGTAACTGCTGTATCTACAAAAGTACATACAGCATCATAGCCATTTGCCAAAGAAAGCGTTTCACTGGAAAGTTTAGGCTTTAAATACTTTATTTCATAACCATAATTTTCATTTAACTTTTTAAACCATTTTTCATCGTAATCCTTAGTTCCAAAAAAAGCAATTCTCATAATTTTTCTCCTTTAAATTTCTGTCATATCTTAATATTGCCATCTAAAGCATTATTAATAATCATTATCTACCGGAAAATTGATATATAAACAAATTTCCACAATTGTTATAATAATTTTTTATATAACTGAAAAATCGCCAGCCAGACATCACGTCCGACCAGCGACTATTACTTTTTCTGATATATATGGTACGAAAATCTTGTAATAAAATAAGCCGTCAAGCCTATTTTCACACTTTATCACATAGTTATTCAACTTTTAAATATTTTATAATAATTTTCCCAATAATAATATAGGTTATTATACGGTTCCTGTCACCACTAAAGTGCTAATACCCGGATTAATGCTCCATGCGTTTGTAACCGGATCCTGAGTATAAGTTGCCGCAGGTACCGTAATCTGACCAGCTCCTGTAGTAAACAGTCCTGTTGCAGTATCATATGAATAATGTGTAGCAACTGACCATGCAGCTCCATTAAATGTGACTGAGAGGTTAGAAAGCAGCGGATCAAATATATCTGTTACAACAATTCCCACAGTCTCATCTGCCACAGTATTGCCGGTGTTCTGAATAGTAAATGTATATGTCAGAGTTCCATTCTCGGTTACAGGAACAGGGCTTACCGCCTTTGTTATAGTAAGCAACGGTTTATTGTCTGACTGTATAGTTTCCTCAACAGTAACCGGTGTCACTCCTGTTCCGGCAATAATTGCCGTATTAGTAATAGAAGCTCCGGCAGCAGGTGGTGCATACTCATTAACAGTAGTTTCATATACTACTGATACATTCCCACCTGCCGGTATACTTATTCCTGAAACAACCATTGGCGGACCTGCCTGAACTACCGGTGAAGGCTGCAATACTCCATTTATATAGTATTTAATACTACCCTGATTATATGTTAATGGAGTTAAACTTTCCGTACCAGATAAATATGCTCCAAGGTTATCTGTTACAGAAATTCCACTAAATGGAACTGTTCCTGAATTAACAATACTTATAATATATGTCATATTATCATTTTGACTATAACTGTTTGTTATTGCTGTCTTTGTTGCTGATAAAACTTCAAGAATCTCACCCACTGCAATATTAGAATTAGCTATGGAATTTCCATAACGAAGCTGTGCCTGATTAGTAAATCTTGCCATAATCTGTCCAATACTTTCATATATTAATATTTATATATACTTTAATATATGAAATACAACAGATAAACGTACTGACGAAATTTTAAATATTTTCAATCTGCCAGTCAATCGGCTCAATACCATTTTTCACAAGGAACTCATTAGCCTGACTGAAATGCTTACATCCAAAGAAACCCCTGTATGCCGATAATGGACTCGGATGAGGTGCTTTAAGAATAAGATGTTTAGGATTAGTAAGCATTGGTATCTTACTTTGTGCCGGTCTTCCCCACAACATATATACAATAGGTCTGTCCTGTGCATTAACTGCATTAATTACCGCATCAGTAAACTGTTCCCAGCCTTTGCCCTGATGTGAATTAGCCTGATGTGCACGTACAGTAAGCACTGTATTTAATAACAGTACTCCCTGATCTGCCCATTTCCTAAGGTATCCATTATTAGGAATATAACAGCCACAGTCATCATGCAATTCCTTATAAATATTCTGTAATGAAGGTGGAATTTCTTTCTGATCAGGCAGCACCGAAAAAGAAAGTCCATGTGCCTGGTGTTCATTATGATAAGGATCCTGTCCAAGAAGCAGTACTTTTACTTTACTTAATGGTGTAAAGTGAAATGCGTTAAAGATATCATCAGCCGGAGGATAGACAACAGTTCTTGAATACTCTTCTTTTACAAATGTATACAAATCCCTGTAATAATCCTTTTTAAATTCTCCACTTATGCTGTCAAGCCAGTCATTCTCAATCATGCTCATTAATATCAAACCTCATTTCATATTATTTTATTAAATACAATGCTTCAATGCCATAGCATCCTTTATTATATCATTCTCATAGGAACACCTTTTGCATTAAGATACTTCTTAAGTTCCATTATTTCTAACTCTTTATAATGAAACAAAGAAGCTGCCAATGCCGCATCTGCATGTCCCTTATCAAATGCATCATAAAAATGATCCATGTTACCTGCACCACCTGATGCGATTACAGGTATTGACACTGAGTCAGCAATTATTCTTGTAAGTTCAATATCATATCCGGCTTTAGTTCCATCACAATCCATACTGGTAAGAAGAATCTCACCTGCGCCATTTTTTTCAGCCTGCATTGCCCATTCAACAGCATCAATCCCCATATCAACACGACCACCATTTTTATAGATAGTCCAATGAGAACCATCCTCGCTTCTCTTAGCATCAATTGCAACAACAACACACTGGCTGCCAAATTTATCAGCCGCATCACTTATAAGACCCGGGTTCATAATTGCAGCCGAATTAATTGATATTTTATCAGCACCTTCTCTTAAAAGCACCTTAAAATCATCAACAGTTCTTATTCCACCACCAACTGTAAATGGAATAAATACCTTTTCTGCAACCTTTCTTACAAGGTCAACTGTCGTATTTCTCCCATCACTTGAAGCTGTTATATCAAGAAATACCAGTTCATCTGCTCCTGACTTATCATACATGGAAGCAACTTCAACCGGATCCCCTGCATCTCTTAAATCAACAAAATTAGTTCCCTTAACAACTCTCCCATTCTTACAATCAAGACATGGTATAATTCTTTTTGTAAACATTCTAATCCTCACATTTCTAAGCTAAACAGTCTGCCAAGGAGCAAAATATATACTTTACACAGGTTGTTTCCCCGTCCTAAAACCATCTGTTTTTGCTTATAAATAAATACCCGTAAATAATTACAATTCTGCAAAATTCTTAAGAATCTTAAGTCCTATGTCACTGCTCTTTTCAGGATGAAACTGACATGCAAATATATTACCACTCTCAACAGAAGCATGTATATGTACTGAATATTCTGTTGAAGCTGCAACTATATCTTCCTCATCAGCTTTAAGATAATATGAATGGACAAAATATACATATGAATTATTTTTAATACCCTTAAACAATCTTGCCTGTGGCTTAATATCTATAGAATTCCAACCCATATGTGGTATCTTAAGTCCCTCTTTTGGAGGTATCCTTAATATCTTACCCTTTAGAAGTCCAAGTCCTTTTACCCCAGGTGCTTCATCACTTTCTTCAAACATAAGCTGTAATCCAAGACATATTCCAAGAAGTGGAATATTCTTTGCAACAATCTTATTAATAACTTCGACAAGTCCATATTCCTTTAACTTGTTCATTGCATCACCAAATGCTCCGACACCGGGAAGAATAACCTTATCTGCTGCTAAAAGCACATCTGCCTCTCTTGACACAACAACATCTTCTCCTAAAGATATAAGAGCCTTTTCAACACTTCTTAAGTTACCTGCATCATAATCGATAATTGCTATCATTTTTGTCCATCTCCATATGCTTCTATTCTATAATAATACTGTACAAAGTTATCTCTTGATAAATTAACAAGAGATTCCGCATCTTCTTCTGATATCTTATATGTATTCTGTAATGCACTTATAATATTCTTTCTGACATTATTAACATCATCAGATACGCCAAGATCAGAGGCCTCCTGTGCGTATTTCTTATATCTTGCAAGTCCTTTGATTAACGCATTAAGTGCTTCTGTCTTCATACCCATCTTAGTATAATTCTGATATGATTCATACTGTCTTTGAACATACATAACAACACTTGTCCTGTCATATACATCTTCATTCTGTGAATTAATTTCATTTCCTGAAAGTTCAGCATATGCTTTAGCATAATTATCTTTATTGATATAATCCTTAGCAGCATTCAAAGAATACTTACTATGAAGTCCTGTATTAAGTAATGTAATAAGCACAATTATACCTGAAATAAACAATACAAAAAATACTATCGACACAGGTTTAATTTTAAGAATATCTCCCGGTTTAGGTGGCTCTTTCGGCTTTTTCTCTTTCTTCGGCTTCTTTTCTTTTTTAGGTTTAGCATCTTTCTTTGCTTTTGCAGCTGCTTTCTTTTCTTCTGCTTTAGCTTTCTTTTCCTGCTTCTTTTCTGATTGTTTTACTTTCTTTTCAGCTTTCTTTTTCTGCTTTTCTTCAAAATCGAGTCTTTCAGCTTCTTCCTCAGCCTTATCCTCAGCCTCATTCTTTTTCTTAATCTGAGCCATTCTATATTTCATTTTTGCAAAAAAGCCTTTAGGCTCAGGCATATCCGTGTTTTTATTTTTTTCTTCATAGACTTCCTTGATAACACGTTCATTTTCATTAGAAAGGTTGTCATTAAGTTCGCTGGCAATACTCTCAGCTTCATTCTGTGCATGAGCCTTGGCAGCTTCATCAGCCTTTACTTCATCTTCAAGACTTTCAAAGAATATATTCTTTATAATACTAAGAAGACCTTTTTTTGATGTTTCTTTTTTCTTCTTATTCTTCTTATCTTTTTTAGAAATATCAGCTGTACCATTATTAACAGGCTGCGAATTATTCTCAGGCTGTTGTTTCTCTGCTGTCCTTCTGTCTGTCTGAGGTTCCGTCTTTGGTAAAGCTTCTGTTTCCTGTGGCTTTGCAGCAGTACCAAATAGTGAATCAATACCTGTTGCTGAACTTTCAGCAGAATCTAATTTCTTTTCTTCAGGCTTATTTTCTTCGTCCCCCTGATATGGCAGATCTTTCTCAGCAAACTTACCATCTGAAGCTTCACCTAGCAACTCATCAAGATTCATATTGGCAAGTCTGTCAAGCTCTTCATCTGACAATTCCTGATTATCATCATCATTTCCCTCTGCTGTAGATGTTTCTATAGCATGACTGTTATCTGAAACACTCTTAAGAAGCTGTTCCATGTCATCTTCACCTATAACATCTTCACTATTAGCATTGGTATTATTAATATCACTTTGTGCAGCATCAGCTTCTGTATTATTTTTTTCTGCTGAAGACTCATTATCTTCAACCACCTTCTTAACCTGCTCAACAATCTCTTCTTTTTGTTTTTCTTCACTTGTCATTGAGTTGGCAGCTTCCTCTTCAGCTAATTGCTGAAGATATTTTTCTCTATTCTCATTAGCTGTTCCTGAACTTTTTTCTACATTATCTAATAAATTATCTAAATAATTCTCCTCATTAAAATCAGGCAAAACATTCACCTCGTTTTCGTTATTATATTAAAATTGTAACATATAAATATATTATAAACAACATTAAAAAATTACTGTTCTTTTAATTGTTTAAGAAATAATAGGGCATTGTCACTAACAGATTCAGCCTTCTGTCTTATATCTTCAGGAATTTGAGAAAAATTCTTATGCACCCTGTATAACTTTGCTTTATTATTAATCATTGTAATCTTTTCAAATGGCCATCTGAAAAGATTAGGATTATTAAAACCTTCTCCTAACTCTATTAACAAAAGCTTTTTATTTAATGTTCCTGCAAGCCATTTATTATATAAATCCCACTGTTTCTCTTCCGTCTGTTTTACATCATTATCTATATTATCAGCTCCTATCAGCATTGGCTGAACATATCTTTTTCTATTAAAATCCCATTTTTCAATATACCTGTCAGTGCCAGATGTAATGATAAAATAATTTTTCTTTTCAAGCATATCACGATAATATGCTATTAATTGTCTGCTTTCTGTCTCATTTTCCTGTAAATGGCTTGCAGACAATTCTTCTCCAATACCAACCAACACCATCTCTGCCTGTTCAAAATCTTTTTTTAATATATTAATCTTTTCCAATGACATATTTTCACTCCTGATATATAACTTTGAATATTATTATAAATTTGCACATTACTCATTAATAATATCAATACTTATATTAATAATACTCATCATTTTTTAGCAATTGGCAAGGAAAATTTAATCTGAAGTATTTTCTTCTGCCATAAAAAAAGCACTGCCAATTTCTTGACAGTACTCACAATCAATCTGATAAATCACATAAGTAACTTGTCTATTTCACCAACAAGTAAACCAATCTCCGGCTTTGATAATTGAATATCCGCACCTAATGACTCACCCTTAGCTCTCATCTGCTCATTAATCAAAGATGAAAAGATTACTACAGGTATCTTCTTTAACATATCATCCGTTTTGATTAACTTGGTAAGTCTGTGTCCATCCATTAACGGCATCTCCAAATCAGTAATTACACACTCAACATCCAGTTCATCAGGTCTGTGAAGTCTGTAATCTTCAAGATAATCCCACGCTTCTTTACCATTATGACATAATGTGAGATTAGTATAACCAGCCTTCTTAAGTGAATCTGATATAAGTTTTATTAATAATGGAGAATCCTCTGCGATTACTATATGAGAGGCATTTCTGTCACGATTCCCCAGCTTATCAATCTCAGAAACCTTTAATCCTGTCTCCGGGCTTATGTCTGATACTATTCTTTCAAAATCAAGTATAACTATGAGTTGTCCGTCAATCTTAATAATACCTGTTGCAATGCCATTCTCAGCAGTGCTTATAGTAGAATCCGGTGTAATAATATCAGCCCATGATACTCTGTGTATTCCAACTACAGTATGTACATGAAATGCTACATTAAGCTGATTAAAATTAGTTATAATAAACATATCCTTTGATGGATCTGGAGATGGTGCAACATTAATAACCTTAGCCAAATCAACTACTGTTATCATTAAGTCTCTAGGCATAAATATCCCTTCTACACAAGGATGTGAATTAGGAACCGGCGTTACCGTATTAGATGGTACTATTTCCTTTATCTTAGCTACGTTTATGCCATAATGATTATTACCTACCGTAAATTCCAAAACCTCAAGTTCATTAGTTCCGCTTTCCATTAAAATATTAGTTTCCATATATAAATCTCCATTTCTGAGCGGCATGTTCGCGAAGAGTCAATAATATAATACTCAAACAGTATATACTGTTATATTAAACCATTTGTTTTCGCTCAACAACAAATAGCTGATTAAAAATAATATTATTATAATATCATTATTCAATCAATTCCCCAATTCACGTCTGTTTTATAATAATATTATAACAAATATTTTTGAAAATATCAACGCTAAATATTCCAGAGTTTTCACGTCTATACCCATGTTTTTTTTATGCATAATATAAAATTTTATACTTAAAATTTTATACTTCTGTAAATTCTATTTTAAACACTATAAATAAACAGGTTGTATTATTGCAAATATATTATTTATGCTATAAATGAGCAAATACAGAAAAATGCACAAAAACAATATCTTGTTGTCCGTGACCTGAATACATTGCGTCAAATTAATTGAAAAAATGTCTTTGTAACGCAGAAAAATTTGTGCATTATTTTAAATTTGCTCATTCATAGTAAGCATATTTAAAATTAAAATTTTTCTTAAACATGTCCACATTACAAGGATTTACTTTATTATAAATATCTTATTCATAATAAAAAAAAGTATTTACATATTTAAGTTCTATCCTTAAATATATAAATACGATTAAATACTTATTCCTTCAAAACTGCACATTAAATCTATCTTCCATCCGTACCACTTCTGTGA